>ENA-ORXT01001157-ORXT01001157.1-marine-metagenome-genome-assembly--contig:-NODE-1157-length-36713-cov-54.757670_pt1 | contig 36713 bp, 26 predicted proteins | sample MGYA00237868_ERZ511482 | MGnify/ENA metagenome assembly ERZ511482 | reverse complement strand
GATTCGAGGCCCGCAGTCGTTCGATCCCAGAGGGATCGCATTATTTTCTGAAGAGCAAGTTATCAAATGAATTTATCCAACTGAAATAAATTATCATAAAAATGCAGAGGTTTTTTCAGCTGATTGAACACCCTAGCAAATAGCAAAAAATCTGGTAAGCAAAAAAAGGTATGTTTTATCTAAAAACTACATTTAGCCTTAATTTGCATTTCTGATAATAAAAAAACCCAGTAGAATAAATCCTACCGGGTGTGGTTTTCCTCGTGATTAACTCACAAGGTTGCCTCCTATTTCCTAATTATATACTCTCCAAGAACCGTTCCAATTCTACTTCATCGTACATTAAAACTTCTCGTGGTTTACTACCATCTGCCGGACCGACGATCCCGAAAGACTCTAACTGGTCCATAATTCGGCCCGCCCGGTTATAACCCAATTTCAATCTTCGCTGAATCATCGAGGTGCTACCGTGCTGATTCTGAACGACCAATCGCGCCGCATCCGTAAATTTTGCATCCAGGTCATCAGTACTAACGGAATTTTTGCCGCCCTTGCCATCATCATCACCATGAAATTCCGGTAAAAAGAAAGGTTCCGGATAGCCAGGTTGGTCGGCGATAAAATCAATTACTTTTTCTACTTCCGGTGTATCGACAAACGCACATTGCAATCGAATCAAGTCACTACCAAACGACAACAACATATCTCCACGACCAATCAATTGATCCGCCCCCCCCGCATCGAGGATCGTGCGGGAATCTACTTTAGACGTTACCCGGTAAGCAATTCGTGCCGGGAAGTTGGCCTTGATCGTACCCGTAATAATATTCACCGAAGGCCGCTGAGTAGCGATCACCAGGTGAATTCCAACCGCTCGCGATAGCTGCGCCAAACGACTGATCGGCATTTCAATTTCTTTACCCGCCGTCATAATCAAATCCGCAAACTCATCAATCACCAATACGATAAACGGCATAAATTTATGACCGTTATTTGGGTTAAGTCGACGGCTCACAAACTTCTCGTTGTATTCCGTAATATTTCTGGACTTGGCTTTTTTCAATAAAGAATACCGCTGATCCATCTCGATTAACAACGAATTTAAGGTATGTACTACTTTTGTGGTATCCGTAACAATGGGCTCATCCAGTCCTGGCAGGTACGCGAGAAAGTGCGTGGCGATTTTGCTGTACGGAAACAATTCCACCTTCTTGGGATCAATCATCACAAACTTAATTTGCGATGGATGTTTTTTATAAAGCAAAGAAATCAGAATCACGTTGATACCAACCGACTTACCCTGACCCGTGGCACCGGCAATCAGCAAGTGCGGCATCTTGGCCAAATCCGCTACGAATACTTCGTTGGAAATCGTCTTCCCGAAAGCAATCGGCAAGTCCATTTTGGCTCGCTTAAATTTATCAGAAATCAAGGTTTCTTTTAGTGAAACAACCTGCTTGGCTTTATTTGGAACTTCAATACCAATTGTTCCTTTACCAGGAATTGGTGCGATAATTCGAATACCGAGCGCCGCGAGACTCAAGGCAATATCATCTTCCAGGTTTTTAATTTTAGAAATACGAACACCAGGTGCCGGGACAATCTCGTACAATGTAACGGTCGGTCCGATGGTCGCTTTAATTTTTATAATTTCAATTTTATAATTGAGTAAGGTCTCGATAATCTGGTCTTTATTTTGTTCCAGTTCGGCGCGGTCAATTTCTACTTTTTGATCTGCGTAGTCGTACAATAAAGCCAGCACCGGATGTTCGTAGGAAGACAGTTCTAGCGTAGGGTCATACGGTTCGTTGTGGTCATTTTCGTGTTGAATCACCATGTCGGGTTTATCGAATGGATTTTTTGTATCTACATTGATAGCCACCGGAGCCTCTACTTCCAGGTCTGTTTTTTCGTTGGGGGTAGGCTCCGCAATTTCCAGTTCCGAATCTCCGGGCGTGAGCGAATTGGCTTTTTTCTGTTTGATCCGTTCGCGTAATTCCAGGGCGAGTTGTTGTGGAGTCTTTTCGACTGGCTTATCTGCTTCGGTGGCCGTATCCTGTTCTACTTCCAGAGAAAGACCATCTGATTTGGGACCGCCAGTCGTAGCTCCTGTGCTAAAACTACGGTTGCTAACGTCCGACTTTGGGCGTAGGCCCACAGTGGCAGCAGGATCAGGCAGTGCTGCGACGGACGGACGGGCCTTGGCTCTTTTCAGTGCTTTGGGGTTGGTAATATTTGCTAAAAAATATTTTAGATCCGACCAAAATCCGCCAGGCGTCAACTCTGAAAAGTTGGGATTAAAAGCCCACACGACGCCAATCAGTACACAGAATAAAAGCAAGGTGATCGTTCCGATCATTCCAATAAAAGAAATCAACCAACTGCTGACACCTTCTCCAAAAGCACCTCCCCAGGGGAAAGAAGAATTCTGAAATGTAAATTCAAATAGAATGGATAGAAAGATGAGTCCTAAGAAACTGTACCAAAGCGTAAGTCGGTGACTGGCTAGTGGTTCTTCTTTGATGAACGACAAGCCAATCACACTCATCATAAAGACAAGAATATAAGAAGGCAACCCAAAACCCCAAAAGAAGAAGATATTTGAAAAGATAGCACCGAGCCGTCCCAGCCAGTTGGACATCTCTACGTCGCTTTGTAATAATAGTCCCCACGAAAACTGAAGTACCCGATCCTGATCTGCTTCCCAGGTAAAGAGATAAGAACTAAAAGCCACAAATAAGTAGAAAGCGAAGAGCAAGCATAGAAAACCCAGGAGTTTGGGTACTCTGGCATCCAATTTAAATTTCTCAAAATTGAAGGATAGCTGGCTTAAGAGGCCTTTTGATTTTTTTTTCGCTGCCATGAGCAAGAGTATGTTTTCGAATCGTCCGCAAACTTTAGCGTTTGTCTAAACTTTCATTAATTGGTTACAATTAGTAAGTTTAGACAAATACTATTCAGCGCACACGATGAGCATCGGTACGCAAAACTAAGGTCGTTAAATTCAGTGTTTCATAAAAAAATAACAGCGGAGATCTCTAGTGGAGAAACAACGGGGAAGACCAATGATATAAGCTTTCAAATTGGTTTCCTGCCTTTGTTTACTCCTTGTAGTCTGGATACTAAAGGATATTCATAGTTTTCTCAACGGTTACCCTACAAATTTAGGGATATTTCGGGGCATTTACAATGATTTGGGTAAAAGGGGCAGATTGGAGATAAGGAAGGAATTATTATCATATTTAAACAGAGAAGCAATTCTAGTAGGTTATTAAATACTGATAGTGAAATGAATATTTCGATAATGGTAAATTATTTTAGAAACCTGACTTATTTTCAGGATGCTGACTTTTAAGAAAAAAAGGTTTTTTTATTATTTGATTATTGTTTTTCTTTGTTAGAACGTTTAATATAATTTTATCACCTTTAAATTTTTTTATGAAAAAGATTGCACTAAGATCTCATAAATCATGAAAAATCAACTCCTCTTATTCTTAAGTCTCTGCTCGCTCATTGCGACCGCCCAGCAAGAACTAAACTCTGAGATCTTCAAACCCCTCGAAACCTACGATGGTGCCTCGGCCCTATACTTTCACGAAGTAATTGATATTGTTGAACTTGAGGATGGATTTATTTACATCAATAATGTTCATACCCTGGGTGCTCAAGTCCAACCAGATTTTCAAGAATCTTTTATTAAAAAAACCGATTCTTTCCTTAACGTCATCGACTCGATCGACACACAAACACTAGGCCTGGAAATACCCGGCTTGATCTTGTGGGGACTAACTCAAGATCATCAGAATGATAGCTTATTACACATCTGGGCTGGAGCCAAAGATAATACGCTTCCTAACGGGCGAATGAAAGACTTTTTTGTGTTACATACAGACTTGAATTTAGCAATTCTTTCCATAGACTCTTTTTCATTTCAAGAAAGTTTTCGAATTAGTCCTCCAACTGTTAATCGTCAGGGGAATGTTACCGTCTCGTTACGATCCTACGAAGAAAGTGACAGCCTGTCTTATTCCATATCTAGGGTGGAATTTAATACACAAGGTGAGGTAATAAATGAAGTTAGAGTCTTTCTTAATGCTGTCTCTGGCTCTGGAGTATCCCCCCAACTTGTACAATTGCCCGATCATTCCTATTTATCAGTTGGCGGTGGACCTCATAATAGAATTACCTCCTTCGACCAAATGCTAAATCGCACAACCAGCGAAGAATACGCGGATGGTCTATTTTACTATTGTCAACCTTTTCTCAACACGGCGACCATTGATTCTACCATCTATTTTGGGACTGTTTGTCAAAAAACAATTACGGAAAATCCTAATGTTCCGTGGTCTCCAACTGTTGAAGTTCAGTACGTCGAAAGAATTTTTCGTTATCAAAACGGAGAAATTACAGAGGCCTTCGAAGTCGCCCCTTTTCCATTACCGGAGGGGTCGTCTGACATATCATCGAGCTATTACCCAGATTTTGATGCTTTAAAATACAAATTTGACGCCTTGTATTCTGACCGTATTTACACCAGTGCTTATTACGATAATTATTTCGTAAATTATACAACGCACAACTTGATGCTGCACGCTTCTGACGAAAACGGTGATTTAAGATGGTCTAAACATTTTTCGCATCCGACTAAATCTTACGAAACTTATCGAGTAAAAGCACTCATGGATGGCGGTGTATTGTTTTTGGCAACCTTCAATAATCGTAACCCTGATTTTTCCATCGAAACCGATGTAGTCTTTTTGCGTTTTGACGAAAACGGAAATAAATATAACGGGGATATTACGAGTATTGAAAATTTAGAAAATCCTGGCCTGACTTTATATCCCAATCCCGTGCGAGAACGGTTATTTATTGGAGTAACATCGGGTCGTCCTGTTACAAAATTAGCAGTGTACGGTCTGGATGGCAAACGGCTCATTCAACAAACGGGTTCGGCTAATTCCGTTGATCTTTATCAATTAACAAAAGGCATGTACGTTTTGGAAGTAAGTTTTTCTGGTGGTACGCTGGTGCGGGAAAAGTTTATTAAGCAGTAAAGAAGTAGAAAGTATTTATTAATCTTATTTCGAATTTCTAATAAAAAAGCACCGAAAATTATCGGTGCTTTTTTATTACAAAATTTTTATTTTTCGTTACGCGTATTTTTCTTTTGTGAATTCTCAGAGGCGAGTTGTTATTGTTTTAGGTTGGACACCTTTTGGAGTCGTCTTACTCACCCGACAGGCCGGGTTATTACGATAAACAATCTCTGACATCCCGGCGGCGAGCGCTTGCATCGAAGCGATGTATGGCAAGTAAATTTGTGCTTTTCCGTCGGTATGAATCTGCGCAGTTTGTGCGTGTAATTCGAGGGTATTGAGGGAACCACGGCCCGTAAACTGAATGTCTTCGTGATCCACTTTTCCCGTTAGCGCTGCGTTGATTTCTCCCGTAAATTTTGCCGTAAGGCGTTTTACTTCCACGGGCAAACGTAAATCAATATTACCCGTAGCGGTAATAGAAAAATCCTCAGAGGAAATAGGTTGAATGGCATCTACCCGTATTTTACCGTTGAGTTCTAAATGTGTCAATTCCGGATAGTAAAGATAGACATCAATCCGTTGGTGGTCGAAAGGACCATTATTAGCCGTTTTGAAATCATACCAGACGTAGAGTGTTTCGTCGCGGACTTCCGTACGAACGTGCTCGGAGGCGTAGTCGGCGGAGGACTGAACTTTGATAGCGGGATCATCCGACGGTTCTAAAAAAACGCTTCCGTAGCCTTCGTAACTTATTTTATTAAAAAAGGGAAGCGAGCGGGTTTGTACATCTTGCGCAATAGTTTCTAAAGAAAAGAGGATCGCTAAAATTGAAAATAGGAACTGAGTTTTCATAACTTTTATTTTGAGTGAATGGATGGAAATAGTGAAGTGTTTGCGCAAATATTTTTTAGTTGTAATAGAAAGACGATTAAAAATAAGCGTTAGTTACGTAACTGGATTGTTTTTTAGACAGATGCTGAATTTTTAACTTTTTCGTCGGATTTTATAAAGCCATCCAGAATGCGAACGGTACGGGAACCATACGCCGCATTTTTTTCAGAATGGGTTACTTGAATAATGGTAATCCCTTCCCGATTAAGTTGTTGAAAAAGTTCCATGATGTGGGCGGCTTGTTCGGAATGTAAATTTCCGGTAGGCTCGTCGGCCAAAATTAATCTGGGTTTGTGGATAATGGCTCTGGCAACTCCGACGAGTTGTTGTTGACCTCCGGAAAGCTGTGCCGGGAATAAATCTTTTTTAGCGACCATATTAAAACGATCCAGTACATCCGCTACCATGCTTTTACGATCGGCCGATTTGATGTCGCGATAGAGTAGTGGCGTTTCGATATTTTCGTAAACTGTCAGTTCGTCGATCAGATGATACGCCTGAAAAATAAAACCCATGTACTGCTTGTGCAATTCCTGGCGTCGGCGTTCTTTGAGTTTAAAAACAGATTCCCCAAAAAAATCGTACGTTCCATTTTCTGGTTTTTCCAGCATACCGATCGTATTGAGTAGCGTTGACTTCCCCGCTCCGCTTGGTCCCATGATGGTGACAAATTCGCCCTCTTTGATATCGAGAGAGATATCGCGCAGGATATACGTTTTGCGTAAGCCAGCACGAAAATATTTTTCTAAGTTTCTAAGTTGAATCATTGGTTACGTTTTGCGGGTACACCTTCAATGGGCGTGCCAGATGTAATAATAAACTGTTCATCAACTGTTTACGTATGTAAACTAACTATTTTAACATTTGTGATTCGTCCGATATTGAACGGTAGGTGTTCGGAAATGAACGATTTTTGGAATGAATGTCGAATATTGATTACGTGAATATTTATTTTTTCAGACAATGTGCAAACCCTATTATGTCGGTTAACACTATTTAAAAAACTGGTGAGCTTACAAAAACTATTTCTCCAAAAATTTCTTTAACGCTTTTGTCGTCCGTTCTTGGTCTGTATACCAAGCGGTGTAAGGAAGGGTAAAAGTATAAATTCCGATTCGACTCATCAATTTTATTCGGTTGACGGGCCAGCTATCTTCAAAGTCGCCGGGATAACCCACCAGATCAATACAGAAAGTTTTTTCTTTATAAATAATAACCAGATCTACCTCAATTCCTGCAATGGAATAATTTGGAAAAATCTCTTCTATTTTCCATTCTTTTAATACGCGGATCACCTCGTTCATAAAATTGTCTTCTTCGGTCTGCCGGGGGAGTTCTACTATTTCGACCGCTTTGGTAAGTTGTAAATACTGAGTTAGTAAATAATTTTGAGGTAACTCGAATGGAGTAACCGAGAAAAAAAGATGCTGTGCACGCCTGGCACGGGTAATACTCACGTTAAAAACATCTGATCTGTTTAAATATAAATAGGTGGAAGGATGTGTGTCGCGATCTACCGCAAAGGATAAGAACATCAAGTCCCTTTCTTCTCCCTGAAATTGGTGGGGCGTACCAATTAAAATCTGATGTCTTCGAATATCTTTAGCCGCAATGGATTTACTAATCATACTACGTAACAGAGTGACCTGTGTCCGAAAAGGAGATAGAATTCCAATTGACTGAGATAGATTTTTTGATAAGGTTTGTTCTTTTTCAATAACTGTTTTTATATAAGTAAGAATGGCGGATGCTTCAACGTAATTTTGTCCTTTTTTATCACGAGTGCCTTCTAGTTGGTATTGAAAAACTGCTTTTACTCTTTTTGAAATAGGATTGGCAGTCATTATCTTTAGTCGGTTTTCGTAAAAATGTTGATTGCTAAAATTTATTATATCTGGCATACTACGGTAATGTTCGTCCAAGAAATGTACCTGTTCCTGACTCCGTAAAGTACTGGAAACCAAGTCGAGTAGACTGGAGTTTCGATAATCAATTTTATTTGCTGGAAGGTGACCTACCTCAAATTGTTGCGCAAATTTGTGTTGCTGATCTCTGGATAGAAAAGACAAGTGACGAAGCTGTTTTGGATCACCAACAACGATGGCTTTTTTAGCTCGTTGTAATAATGGAATGGAACTAGCGATATCACACTGTGTCGCTTCGTCAATAATTACGACGTCAAAAAGTTCTGGAATCATCGGCAGTGACTTGTGTACATCCACTGCATTCACAACCCATGCGGGTAAAGCCCGGATAATTACATTAAAATTAATTTTTGTAAACTCCTCATCCATTAAGTTACCACTTTCCATTTGTAAACCACTAATCATTTTCTCCAATATTTTTCGATCTTTGACGACCGCTTCGTAGAGATAATGTTCCGTACTCTTTTTTAAAAGCAGTCGGGTAGCCTTATTTTTTTTCGGGGTAAGTTTTTTCAACTGGTCCAATAGTTCCCATAACTGAAACTGTGTATTATGGACTTTACGTTCAATAAACTTCTTTTTAATATTCTGTAAAATACTTTTCCTGAAATTGGCGAAAAAACGACCTCTTTTAATTTCCATTTTGGCCTGCGCATGAATTTGCTCCTCTAACCTTTCCTCTTCTTCGAAGAGGTTGAGTGTTTTTTTCGCTAGCGAATCCAGTTGGTCACGGGAGACACGTTGCACGCTATATCCGTGGTGAATATTGGTCAGCCTAGTTTTTAAAGAATTGGAAAAATGCCCGCTAGCTGTTTTGATGACCATGTTTTTCAAGCCGAAGTCCTGTTCAATTTTTTGGCTAATTACTTTTCCTGCCTGATCGTTTCTCGAAGCGATTAAAACAGATTTTCCATGACTGATAAGATCAGCCGTAAGCGCCGCAATGGTAAACGATTTTCCGGTACCCGGCGGGCCGATAACCAGAGAGGTTTGATATTTGTCAAGGCTACTGAAAATACCCAATTGGTGATCGCTGAGCGTGACGGGTGTGAAGATTCTACGTGGTTTAACGGAAGCAGGTACTGGTGGCGATTTTTCCAGAAATAGCTCATTTAAAACAGGAGAAAAATAAGTAGTTTCGGTCAGTTCAGTTAAGGCGTTCAGGATACCACGGGAGCCGGATGGTTTGTTGAATAGTCCGATTGCAAGGGCAGAAATTAAATATTGATTTTGAATTTTTTTGCGACTTCCGGCTAATAATTTCAAACTATCTTCAGCGGGAAGTTTTGGAAAATCAGGAAACGTTGCCAGTCCCGATATATCCAAGCTTGGGATTAATTTGGCGAGCGCCGTCTCGAGTTGGTGAATTTCATCAAATTGCAAATGTCCTTTTGGCAGTGCTTCCGAAAGTTCACTTTGAGTGATAGAAAGTTCCGGATTAATTGTTTTTAAATAAGTTAGAAAAGCTGGGTTTACGATTGTATTATCTGGTTCAACATTGATGAAGTAAGTCCGATTTTCGATCATGAGGTTGACTGGATAGATGAAGAGTGGAGCAAAAACGCTACGACTTTTGCCCAATTGCTGCATCCGGCCTTTTACAAAAAAGGCGCCCGCATACAACGCTTTTTCCTGCGAATGGACGGAAAGTAACTGTTCCATTTCTTTTCCCCAAACCGAATCTACTGGAATATCGGGCCATTTCCCGGTTAGCAAATCCCCCCGTTGTAATTGAAGTTGATGTATGACTTGCTTGCCATAGAAATCAGGGATATTGATGGCTTTAAAATCTACCTGGTAGCAAGCCCGAAAATATCCGGCAATTCGTTGCAGTTCATTCATATGGTAAAAATAAAAAAAAAGATAAGGATTAATTAATATGTAAAATATTAAGGTTGGGTTGAATATCCTGGAAAGGAGGAGTAGACGTAAATAAAAAAGGTAAATGTCATAAGTTAATATTCTAAGGATCCTTAATTTACGGTGCACTTCCTCTATTTTACCCATCTCTACTCAACAAAGCATTATCTTTACCGTATATTAGACTTTATTTTAAAGACATTTTTATGGACTAGAATATGACCATCAAGGAAATACTGGAATTTAATTTTATTGACATTGGCGACATCAGCCTGAATGCAATTACGCTCATTAAGTTTACCCTGGTGATCATCATTGGGCGAGTTCTTTTGTGGATTATACTCAAACAAATCCTTCGACGATTTTTTGAAAAGGTAGACGATCCGGGACGGCAATTTGCCATTCGACAATTTGTAAAATATATTATTTATCTCCTTACATTTTTGTTTGCTTTACAAATGCTGGGTATCAGTCTTTCGGTACTCTGGGCTGGATCAGCAGCGCTTCTGGTCGGTTTCGGATTGGGAATGCAGCAAAATTTTAATGATCTGGTTTCTGGAATTATCCTGCTGATCGAAAGTAGTGTAGCGGTCGGAGACGTCGTGACGGTAGATGGAATCGTAGGAAAGGTAAAACGGATTGGTTTGAGAACTTCGGAGGTAGAGTCAATGGACGAAATTACGATTGTGATTCCCAACTCTAAACTGGTAGTAGACAATGTGATCAACTGGAGTTATAATGGCAAACATTCTCGGTTTCACGTGGACATTGGCGTGGCCTATGATTCTGATCCCGAGGAGGTAAGAAAAATTTTACTCAGAGTCGCTGATTCACAAATGGAGTTGGCAACTCAACCCAAACCGAACGTACAATTTGTCGGATTTGGAGATTCTTCACTGGATTTTAAATTACATTTTTTTACCCATAATTTTTGGCAGATCGAACGAATTAAAAGTGATTTAAGATTTAAAATATTTGCAGCACTGAAGAAAGCGGATATAGAAATTCCTTTTCCACAAACGGATCTTTGGGTTCGTAATGCGAAGGATTTGACAGGGGAGAAAGCGGACCAGTAACTTTGTCCAGGTACTTGTATTTTTTAGATAAACTTATTTTCATTATGAAGAAATTGGAAAATTATAAAAGAAAAGAACCAGAATAGAATAATGATTAGCTTATGGATACCTTACTGCTAGCGCTGAGGGGGACGTTCCCTGAAGTGTGTCTGAGTGCGAGGCTTCCTTTAGGATTTTGAGGTGCGGGCGGCCAGAGACACACTTAATTAAACGGTTCCCGCTGAGAGATAAGCAAGCAGTCAAACAACGTTCACTAAAACACCATTCGCCAGCTCAATCCATTTCCACTAAAACTCAGCCCGCCAATCAATGGATGTAGATCCTTGCCATGCTGATGGTGTACCCAAAATACCGCTAAGTCGAAAACTAACAAAAACGCACCCTGCAACATGATACTCTCGCCGAATCCTGCGAGTCGTTCCGGATTTTTGGTTGTTGTTTTTGCACGTTCCCAAAGGTAGGCGCCGCCCATAATATAACCCACGTCGAGACCGGCATTGAATAATAAAATACGAGTGATTGTTTCTTGTTCTTTAAAACTACCCAACAAATCAAGACTGCTCGGATCAGTCTTGATGGCACTATAATAAGCGAATGCCGCGATCCCCAGGTTGATGGTGCCCCAGCCCAAATTCATCTGATGAAAATATTTGGCTTTTCCCGTTTTTTGTCCCGTGAGCAATGCGCCCGAAGCGAGATTCCCGATGGCCCAGCCACCAAGTACCGTCATGGCGGTACGATTGATTTGTAGCCGCTGGGTATTAAAATCAAGTAGGGTAGGATCTTGTCCGAATGCTATATTGGCAAAGCCTAAAAAGAGGAGGATCAATAGTGCTTTGTAAGTAATGTCTAATTGATTAATGTTCATTGTAATTCTTTAAAGTCTATTGACTATAGTATAATTATATGTGCTTCGTTGAGTGAATAAATTCGGAATTAAAAAAATCTAAGAGCACTTCGAAATAAAATTTCTAAAAAAATCTTAGTTTCTTCGTAACTTCCAAAGGAATCAGAACGTCTTCCTGACAAATGACCAAAGAACAATTCCATAAAGAAATTTTACCACTCCGCGAAAAACTGTATCGTTATGCACTCAGCCTTACGTTAGATACTGCGCTGGCGGAAGATGTTCTTCAGGATGTTTTTATCAAGTTGTGGACAAAGCGAGACGAACTTGATCCCGTCAAAAATCGAGAAGCCTGGTGCGTGCGAGTCGTCAGAAATCAATCATTAGATAGAATACGACAACGTAAAAGGCAACCGCTGGAATTGGAAAAGGTTCAGTATTCCGTAGGAGTTGTTGGAATGACGGATCATCTGGAGCACGAGGATTTGCTGCAGCAAATTCGGTTGGTGCTAGAAAAACTACCGGAACAACAAAGAGAGATTTTTCGCTTACGGGAACTTATGGGTTACAGCAACGCAGAAATCGAAGAAATACTACATTTAAATCACAGTCAAGTAAAAGTCAGTCTGTTCCGGGCAAGACAAATTATTCGAAAACAAATGGATAAAATAATTAATTATGGCGTCTAAAGAAATAAAAAATTTAGTAGAAAAATATTGGGAAGGAAAAACTACCCCAAGCGAAGAGGCGACGCTAAAAGTGTGGTATACCCAACAACCAGACGACTCCGATCCAGAAACAACGCGTTATTTTTCCATGTTGGGAAATTTTGCTAAAATAAAATCTGACCCGTCTATTTCGATTGAGCTTGCGGAGAATACGCCCGTTCGAAAAATAAACGAGCCTCGTAAATTTAACTATACGTACCTGTCTGGAATTGCTGCGGTGCTGGTTTTTGTGATAGGTCTCGGCATGATTTGGAAAATGCAACCGGAAAATATAAATACCGCAACGACCGAAGAGGTTTATACGCAAGAAGAAATTCAACAGTCTTACGAGGAGGCTAAATCTGCGCTGTTGCTGATTGCTGCCAAGTTAAATAAAGGAAAAGATGCGGTGGGGCAGTTGGATAAATTCTCGGAGACGAAGCAGCGAATAAGTAAATAAAGCGGTAAGGCCACAAAGACACGAAGAGGAAGAGCCACAAATAAAAAAAGTATTAGAAGGAAAAAAGTGCCTTTACGTATTCGTGACAAAACAAACCTGTTGATAAAATATAAAACAATTAAAATTCAAATAATATGAAAGCATTACAACTATTTCTACTCTTCTTTTTCTCTCTTACGACGGTTGTCGCTCAGGAAGATATGATCTCCCGACATTTTAGAGCATATGAAAAAGATCAAAATATTGAAAAAATAAATTTAGACCGGACCACCTTTATGCGGTTTGCTGATATTAAAACGGAAGATACGGAAGAACTAAGACTGATTGAAGCTTTTCGACAATTGGATGGTGTGAAAGCTATTTTCCTGGAACATGATATGGCAGCTGCCATTTTAAGTAGCGAAGCGGTACAGACCGTGATGGCTGATGATTCTTACGAAGAATTGATGTCAATAAATACAGGGCAAGAAAATATCCTGATGACCATCCGGGAGGAAAAGGGGATAGTGAAAGAATTGTCAATCATCGTTGGGGCAGAACAAAATTTTGTGGTGGCGACTCTCTATGGCAAAATTGACTTAAAAGCGCTTTCTACGATCACAACTGTTTTACAAAAAAATGGAAAAGAGTGGCTTAAGCAATTTCAAAATATTGCTACCGAAGAACTTAGTTTTGGTCCATCGGTTACTGGTAGAAAAGCACCAAAAGCGACTTTGGACGATGATTTAGGAATCCGTATTTTTCCAAATCCGGCAAGTTCTTACATTCGATTAGAAGCTCAAAAAACGAACGACGAAAATTATAAAGTTGAATTTTATTCGCTAGTAGGTAAAAGACTACAAGTAGCACAAAACGTGAGTTTACCACACCAGATTAATCTATCCGATTTACCCGCTGGAACTTTTGTAGTGCGATTGACTGCACCTGACGGAAAATTTAAAAACTACCGAATTCTAAAATCAAATAATCGACCTTAGCTGAGAGGAACGTTTGACTGAATAAATTTGGAATTAAAGAAAATTTAAAAGTGACTCGAAGTATAATAACTAAAAAAATAAAAATGAAAAAGTTAACAATTCTCGTAGTTATGGTATTATTATCCATCACTACTTATGCACAAAAAAACGCTGTTTCTAAACACTTTTCTCAGTATCAGCGGGATACTTCTTTTACGAAAGTAAGTGTAACGAATAAGATGTTTTCGCTCTTTACAGAAATTGAGACAGAGGAGGAAGATGAGCAAGAAATCTTAAAAGCAATGGCTAAATTAAAAGGAGTAAAAGCCTTGTTTACCGACGATGCTAAAAATGCGGATTTATTAAAGCGCTATTATGATGCTGTCGCAACAGTTGAAAATGAAGGTAGTTTTGAAGAATTAATGACCATTGAAGATCGTCGAGAAAACATCTCCTTTTTGATTCGAGAAAATGCAGATGGAGTTATACTTGAGTTGCTGATGATTATGGGTGGATCTGATAATTTTATGGTGATGAGTATCTATGGAGAAATTGACTTGGCAAGTATCGGTAAGATTTCCAAGGCATTGAAAATAAAAGGAATGGAGCAGTTTGAAAAAGTAGCTGAGTAATGGATAGAAGCTATTGGCTATTAGCTGTTTGCGGTTTGCTAGTTGTCTTATTATTAGGAGGCTGTACTTCTGGTAGTAGCGGTGAATCGGAAATTATGCGGGAGCTACGAAAGACCAACCAAGTATTCGGAAATGCAGCGTTGATTCAGACCAGTTATTTTTTCTATCCTTCGACGATGCGGATGGTCAATATTGACGACATGCCTAACTGGAACGAAGCGGTCAAGGACGTTCGGCGACTAAGTATACTTTCGATGTGGTCCGATCGGTTCGATCGAAAAAAGCAAGCGGAAGTTATTACAAATCTGGAAGCAAAAGAAAATTTCTCGCTTTATGCAGAAATGGATGATAAGCATTCTGATTTTAAGTTGTTAGGTAGAGAAAATGGAACGGAGGCAATTTTATTTTATAATGACTCAACAGTAAATTATATAGTTCATTTGTTGGGGAAATTAAATTACGTAAAATTGATGAAGTTGTCTGCTGATTTACGAGAGGCGGAAACTAAAGGAACGGGGATTGAATTTTTAGTAAAAGCGATGGGGCAAGATGAAAATCGGGCGATTAGACAGCGACGTTATTATGATAAAAGAGCCGCAGTAAAAAAGGCCGAGCAATTGCGTAAAGATTCGATCGAAGCAGTGCTAAACAAAGAACCCGTTATCACTGAGTAGACAACTATCTATGGAAATTTTAGCTACCGAAAAACTTACCAAAAAATACAAGCGCCTCACCGCGTTAAACGCATTAGATTTTTCCATCGAAAAGGGAATGGTCTTCGGTTTGTTGGGTCCGAATGGGAGTGGAAAAACGACGACGTTGGGAATGCTACTCGACGTGATCCAACCCACCTCGGGCGCCTACCGCTGGTTTGGAAAACCACCCACCCCAGAGAGTCGTCAAGAGATAGGTGCTATTTTGGAGATACCCTGCTTTTTACCTTACCTGACGGCGACGCAAAATTTGAAAATCGTTGCGGAAATTAAACAATGTTCTTATCAGGCGATTGATAAAACGCTCGAAACCGTTGGTCTTTACGAACGTCGGGACGATCCTTTTAAAACTTATTCTCTCGGTATGAAACAACGACTCGCGATCGGTGCGGCCTTGTTATCCGATCCGGAGGTATTGATTTTTGACGAACCCACCAACGGACTCGATCCAAAGGGAATTGTCGAAATCCGGGAGCTGATTATTGATATTGCCCAAACGGGAAAAACGATTATCCTGGCCAGTCATCTGCTAGACGAAGTGCAAAAAGTTTGTTCGGATTTTATGGTATTGCGCAAAGGAGAAAAACTGTTTCAGGGTAGGGTAGCAGACGCACTTTTAAACCAAAAAACGATTGAGGTAGGAAGTCCTGATTTAGATATGCTGAAAAGTGCACTGGAAAAATTTTCCGGAATCAAGGAACTAACCACAACGGCTAGTCAGTGTATTCTAAAGACAGATAGTCAGGTAACAACTGCGCAGATCGGGCAATTTTTATTGGAACAAAATATTCCGCTCAACCATTTGGTCAAAAAAGAAGGGAGCCTGGAAAAAGAATTTTTAAACATACTATCTGAACATGAATAGACTCCTCAAAATAGAATGGCTCAAACTTAAAAACTACCGTCCTTTCTGGATTCTGATGGGAATGTACAGTATTTTTTCACTCAGTATCTGTTTTGGTGGAATGGCGTTTCTTACCTGGATGAAAAATCAGGGAGCGGATTTTAATGGCTTTAATCCTACGATGCTGCCGCTATATGATTTTCCGGACGTCTGGCAGAACCTGGCCTGGCTTACCTCGCTCTTTAAAATTATCCTTGCTTTTATCGTGATTATGTCGATCAATAACGAAATTAATTTTCGGATCATCCGACAAAATGTAATTGATGGATTTGAAAAAAAAGACTGGTTGGTTTCCAAATTATTACTCAACGGAGCGATTGCCGGATACGCTGTTTTGCTGGTTTTTATCGGTGGACTGATCACCGGTATGATCTATGGACATCCCGATTCGCGGTCTTCGATCTTTGTCAATATGTATTTTTTAATCGCGTTCTTTTTTGATGTTTTTACCTTTCTATGTTTTGCGATGCTGCTGATTGTTGCTTTTCGAAAAGGGGCTTTACTGATCATCGGTTTGCTGATGTATACGGTGGCCTTTGAGCCATTTCTGTCTTTCTTTTTCTACGATTTTCCGCGTATGCCAGCGCACCTTCGTCAGATGGCTGATTTTTTTCCAGTACAGTCTTTACGAAATCTCGTTCCCTTTCCGCTCAAACGGTATGGTCTGATGGAAGTAGCGGATACCATCCCAGTCAAAGCGATTTTGATTGTGGCGGGTTGGCTGATTTTTAATATTGGAATGACCAATTGGATATTAAAGCGGCGGGATTTGTAGCGGCGCTGTGCACTAAGTTGTTGATTAGTTAATCGGTGGATCAGTCACATAGTACGCAATGCGAACGTAACCATCTTGGTTGCGCTCTTACATCAGGATTACCTAATATTTGACCGACTACTGATTAACCAATAAACTGATTAACAATTATTTACAAATAGTATACTTATTTATGAATTTTAAATTACTTTATTAAACACCATGAAATAAACACACCATCAGATCTATCAAGCACCCTTAACCTTTATACATAGAAATTTAGTTCCGAAAGCACTAGTATACTATTGGATTATTACGCTTTAAACGCAGACGAAAAAAATATAGAGACAAGGCATGCCTTGTCTCTATATTTTTTCGTTCAGGAAACCCCTGATCCTATTTCAATTTTTTCAATTTACGCATCACTTGCGGAGCCTTTTGAAAACCTACAATCCGTTTTATAATTTCCACTTGTGGATTATAAATAATTAAAGTAGGGTATCCCCGCAGACCGGTCGTTCGGGTGTATTCGTGCACGCCATTGCGTTGGCGCGGAGATTTGGCCGGATTAAAATTAGGATTGCTGTATAATTTTCCTTTAAAGGTCACGGGCGCCTGGCTTTCAGCGTTGAACTTAACGGCGTAAAAATTTTCGTTAATATAGTTGATCAATTGTGGATCGGTAAAAGTCTGGCGCATCATCATCTTACACGGACCACACCATTCGGTATATAAATCTACCATGATTTTCTTTGGATTGGTTTTGTTTAACTCCTGCGCTTCTTCGAGTGTCAACCAATTAATTTTTGTGGCTTTCGCTGTTTGTGCTGATTTATTGGCTGTTTGTGCGGATAGCGTCATACTACCGAGTAGGAAAATTGTTAAAAAGATAAGGTGTTTCATGGATAGAATTTTAAATTAATTTTAATAAAAAAAGGTATTGCTTTAAATCGGGAACACAATTGAGATAACCGCTCTCCGATACTTTAGACCTGGAAAACTGGATAAAGGTTTAAATAAACCATCATTATAACGTTTTTTACCTCCAAATATTTAATTACCTTTGAAATTCTTTTGTTTGAAATTTTTAAAAAAGCACACTTGCAGCCACTGACTACTTCGATTAACACGGACCTGAAAACCGTACTATCCTCGCTAAGCGCCACTCCTTTACAACGGGTGCTTGCGGCCGTAGCTTTGGCGAACAATGATTCGGAAGAAGCAATGCACACGTTACGGGAAATTTTAAAGTCCGCTACTGCTACCCCGGCCAATGACGAATCTCTGGTTCCGCTATTTTTTAGCATCATCAATTTTTGTCGAATCGTAACGACTAATCCAGAAATAGAGATATCCGAAGCGGATAAAATAGAGACTTTAGTGCGCTGTCTGGCGCAATATAATTTTATTTTTGACCACTATACTTCTGATGATGGATTATTACAAGCCAAAGCCTGGCCTTCAATTCTTACGCCGGAGGATCCCTTACTTGAGATTGCAGCGCAACAAAACGGGTTACCTGATTTATTGACTAATACGCTCTTTATTCGTGCGACCGCTGAACTGATCAAGGCTGGAGGAATTTATAAATTAAATATTGCACCGCTGATTGAAGGCAACGAGTTGATGATCTATTGTTTCAACGAAAAATACTGGAATGAAAATACGGGCAACTACCAGCGGGATAGTTGGTTGACGGCTTCCTCAAAACAATTTTTTCATCTTACCGGCTTATTACCGCTTTACGCAAAAATCCCCACGCAGGATAAAGCCGAAGCCATGTTACAACATTTGTTACATCCTCGTTATCTTGAAAATGATGGGATGCCCGCTTATTTTTGCGCTGCCTGGTTGCAGACGGATCAGCCGCATTCCACAGGACCTATTCAACCTTTACTCAACTGGTTATTGGCGATCGGATTAAGAAATTATGATTTTGTAGTTACGGCAGATCAGGTTAAATCCGAAACCCTCGCGTTGATTCAAAAACATGGATATTATAACGCTTTTACCAATACAGGTGAAATCTGGTCTGGAAAAAATAACGAACCCTGTGCGGAAACTGTCGCGGTGGAAGTATTATTCGAACAGTATTTACGACATTAAATGTAAAGTCTGTTAAATACAGGGAGTGTTTAATAACCTGCGTTCTTTCACATTGTCCAGACACCGTTAAATGAAAACGCAAAGCTTTATTTTTTTCAACATTCCTAAAACGTCTCCTTCACATATTTCTCCACACCATCTTCTAAGCTAGTAAAAGCTTTTTTATAACCAGCCTTTCGCAATTTGCCCATCTCTGCCTGTGTAAAATACTGATAGGTTTTTCGTAAATCCTTAGGCATGTCGATGTATTCGATATTTGGTTTTACTCTTAATGCTTTAAAAGTAGCAATGGCCAGTTCCTCGAAACTACGCGCCTGACCCGTACCCAAATTATAAATACCATTGTTGGTTGCTTTAGGATTTTTATAAAAATGCAATAAGACATCTATTATATCTTTTACAAAAATAAAATCACGTTGTTGTTGACCATCCGCGATACCTTTTTTATGCGATTTAAATAATTTTAGGGAGTTGTTTTTTCTGATCTGTGGTACCGCGTGAAAAATCACGGAAGCCATACGGCCTTTCATTGTTTCGCGGGGGCCGTAAACATTAAAAAATTTCATCCCCACCCAGAATGGAGGGGTTTCTTTTTGAGCAAGGGCCCATACGTCAAAGTCTTGTTTTGATTGGCCGTAAGGGTTGAGCGGTTTTAATTTTTTGATGCCAGCGTGGTGATCTTTATAACCCTGATCGCCGTTGCCGTAAGTGGCGGCACTAGAGGCATAGATCAGTGGGATTTTATGTTGAGTACAAACATTCCAAATGTCTTTGGAATAATCCAGATTTAATTTTTTAAATATTTTTTTATCCTTCTCGGTGGTGTCGGTACGAGCACCAAGGTGAAAAACGAAATCTATCTGCGAAGTCATTTCTCGAAAAATTTGCATAAAAATTTCCCGGTGTATCCATTCCTGAATATATTGACCTTTGAGGTTTACTTCTTTTTCTTCTTTATAAAAGTCATCGACGGCGATAATTTTTTTACCCAGACCAAGTTGGTTGAGTTGTTCAATTAAGTTACTGCCAATAAAGCCAAGGGCACCAGTTACTACGATCATGATTTTTTATTTAAGGATATAGCGTGAATGGAAGGTAGATTTTGACTCGGTACTTACCATGGATTAAAGTTAACGATTTTTTATTACTACACTTCTTTTTTACTAATAAATATTTCCTTGCATTGCCTGTAATTTCCTTAATCAGGCAGGGATTTTTGAACGTGAAGTAGAATATAACCTACAAATTTTATTTTTCGGAGTATTAAGAAATTTTTATATTGACTGAACCTATCCTTACCTTCCTCGTTATACCTGCACAAATAACAAAATATTATTGCTGATTAATTAGATGAAATTGGTGGTTTATAACCACTTGTTCATCGGTGTTATCATATAGTAGATATACAGTAGAATTTGGCCATTTCTATCAACGCAATTTATAGTATGAGTAATATATAGTTGTTTATTAAAATTAAATATAATTAACCTTAAAAAATTTATTATGGCAGAGATTAGAATTGAAGAAAAAAAGAACAATTGGATGTATTGGTTACTCGGAGTCATCGGCTTGTTATTAATTGGATGGCTTGCTGTGGATTTTTTCGACAGTGATGGCGAACCAGAATTACTAACAGCAGATGAAGTGAACTTTCCAGACGGACACCTTACGGATCGAACGGACAATGATGTTGTAAACGCACGAGTTCAGGGAACGCATTCACATAATATGGACGATAAATTTGCGCATGATACGGACGGAGATTTTGACCGCGACTGGGATGGTGAGCAAGAAGATTTTCGTAGCAATGTCGTCTACTATCTAAGTAGTATTGACCGTATCAGTGAAGATATGAATGTACATCATGATTATAGTAATGTTGCGTTGCGTGCTCTTTCCAATAGTATTATGGCATTGGCTACTGAAACAAATATGAAAGATGAAACCAACGTGGCAGCTAAATGTAAAATGATTAAAGAGAACGCCAAGGAGATTACCGAAGATTGGCAGGATACAAATCACGCAGATTTGATTCGGGAGGCAGCAATTGCTTCAACCAATGTTTTAAAAGAGATTCAGGAAGAGAAGTTTCCAAATTTGCAAGGGGAAGTATTAGAGGTAGAAAAGTTCGCTAGAAATATTAAAAAGGGAACATTGACCCTCGATCAAAAGAAGAGTGTAAAAGCGTTCTTCAGATCAGCAGCCAACCTTCTGCAAAAAATGAATCCACAGGCCTAACTAACTAAGGTCAATTTGTCAAAAATTTCAAAGCAGTGATTAGAAACTGTACATAAATAAATAAATAAAAAAAAATGGAAAATAATAAAAATTATAATAAAGAATATCAGTTGAAAAAACTTGAAAACCTGGATGATTGGAAAGTACACGAAAATGATACAGATATCAGAGGTTGGAAATTATTCGCTAATGGAGTTGAAATTGGAGAAGTAGAAAATCTTATCGCCAATACTCAAACGGAAAAAGTACAGTACATTGAGGTGGAACTGGATAATCGATTGGAAAAGTATCGGGACCAATCTTTCCGCAATCGACTGGGAGCCGAGTTTTACGACCTTTTTGGACAAGACGACGATCGGAAAACAATTATACCAATCGGTCTAATTGAAATAGACAATGAGCAAAAAAAAGTATTAGCTTCCCGTAATCTAATGGCTGCTCATTTTGCCAACAGTCCTCGTTATCGTGATTTTGATACTACTCCTGTTCGCCCTGTTAACGAGCTAATGGTCGCTAAATATTATACCAGCGATGATGAAAATTATATGAACGACTACAATAACAAGGAATATGATCTGGAGCAGTATCGTACGTACCCAAGTGTTCCGAATAGTAGCTTTTATAATTCCGATATATTTAGCAGAAACCGATATGTCAGCCGATATCGAGATGTAACGCCCTCTATGTCTGCTTTTAAGACTGGTGCTTAGGATCAATAAAAGAATAACTTATAATATTTGGCTGCTTAATTGGCTCCTACTCTTCCCCGCCTGACCGATTGTCAGATCGGGCAGGGTTGGTGAAAAACTCATTATGCTACGGCATAAATCGTATTTCACCGCCTCGATTAGGACCAAATTAACCGACCCAAACCTTTATAACTTATTCTTTAATTGATCCTTAGAAACGAATTATTTTATAAAATAATACCAAAAATCTGACTAAAGATTTTTGGTATTTTTTTGTTGTAGTTTCTCAATTTTTTATAATAAATTTATTACTGTTTTAATCAATCTGCTGTAACCTTTCCGTTTACGAAAATAAAAATCTTTCAACCAATACCTGTCGCGTTCAAATTTCTGCTAGTAAATGTGTTGCCACAGTCACTAATCTGAAAAATAAATATTCCTAAATCGATATTCAATATTCTAAATCCCCCTTCTTACGCCTCCTGATAATCCTCCATCGGTGGACAAGTACAAATCAACGTCCGATCCCCGTGCGCATTATTCACCCGACCAATATGCGGCCAGAATTTAAAACCATCCCGCAAATATGGTAGCGGATAAGCCGCCTTTTCCCTGGAGTACGGCAATGTCCATTCATCGTTGGTCATCACACCAAGCGTATGTGGCGAATTTACCAAAACATTTACATCTTCCGCCGCTTCGCCCGTAGCGATCTCATCAATTTCCTTGCGGATACTTTTCATCGCCTCACAGAAACGATCCAGTTCATCCTTGCTCTCACTTTCCGTTGGCTCAATCATCACCGTTCCAGCTACCGGGAAAGACAAAGTCGGCGCGTGGAAACCATAGTCGATCAATCGCTTGGCAACATCCTCCGCACTAATATGAAGCGCCTTAAACTGACGCAAATCCAAAATCAATTCGTGTGCCACGCGGTCGTGCTCACCCGTATATAAAACCGGGAAATCATTTTCTAATTCCGCCTTGATATAATTGGCATTTAAAATCGCATAACGCGTCGCATCCAGTACCCCTTGACGACCCAGCATCTTGATATAGGCGTAGCTAATCAACAAAATACTCGCACTGCCCCAGGGAGCAGAAGAAACCGCCGTTGTCGCTTTTTGACCACCGGTTTTGATGAGTCGATGACCCGGTAAGTAAGGCGCCAGTTTATCGTTTACACAGATCGGGCCCATACCAGGACCACCACCACCGTGTGGAATACTAAACGTCTTGTGTAAATTTAAGTGGCAAACATCAGCGTCAATTGCACCGGGACTGGTCAGTCCAACCTGTGCGTTCATATTGGCGCCATCCATGTATACGAGGCCGCCATTCTCGTGCGTAATTCCGCAAATCTCTTTGATGGCTGTTTCAAAAACACCGTGCGTAGATGGATAAGTAACCATCAAGGCGGCCAGATTTTCTTTGTGCAATTCTGCTTTTTCTTTCAGATCAGCGACAATGATATTTCCTTCGTCGTCACAATTTACGACGACTACTTTCATACCCGACATGACCGCACTTGCAGGATTGGTACCGTGCGCGGAAGATGGAATCAGTGCAATGTTACGATGTGCTTCGTTGCGTCCTTTGTGGTAAGCACGAATGGTCATCAAGCCGGTATACTCTCCTTGTGCGCCACTGTTTGGTTGTAGCGAACAAGCGGTAAAACCCGTTGCTTCGCAAAGGTATGCTTCCAGTTCTGCAAAAATCTGCTGATACCCTTTGGTCTGATTGAGTGGTGCAAACGGATGGATATTTGCGAAGGCAGGCCAGCTAACCGGGATCAGTTGCGTAGCTGCGTTCAGCTTCATCGTACAAGATCCGAGTGGAATCATCGCATGGGTCAGCGACAAATCTCTATTTTCCAGACGCTTGATATAACGCATCATTTTTGTTTCCGTGTGGTAACTGTTAAATACCGGGTGCGTTAAAAACGCAGATTTTCTCTTTAATTTGTTTGGAAGACTCAATGTTTTGGAAGCACTCCACTTAACTGATGGTTTTGTAGTACTGATGGTTTCAAAAACGGCAACCAGATCATTCAGGTCGTTTTCATTGACCGTTTCGTCGAGACTGACTCTAACCGAATCTTTGGTATAAAATAAATTAATCTTCGCTTTTAGAGCCGCCTTTTTAACTTTTTGCTGTTGTACTTTAGTTGTATGAATGCACAAAGTGTCAAAGAAGTGTTTGTTGTTTTGTGTCAAACCCATTTTGGTCAACTGCTTATTTAGCACTTGCGTATACTGATGCGTACGTAATGCAATCGCATGAATACCCCTGGGCCCGTGGTAGACCGCGTACATACTAGCCATGATGGCCAAAAGTGCCTGTGCGGTACAAATATTTGAAGTGGCTTTTTCGCGACGGATATGTTGCTCGCGGGTTTGCAAAGCCATCCGCATCGCCGGGTTTCCGTGTGCATCAATTGAGACACCAATAATTCTACCCGGAATAACTCTTTTAAAATCTTCTTTGGTAGCAAAATAAGCGGCGTGTGGTCCACCGTAACCCATTGGAACGCCCAGTCGCTGGGTGTTTCCAACCACCGCATCCGCACCCCAATCGCCCGGCGGCATCAATAGAGCCAGACTTAAAATATCGGCCGCCGCAATGATAAATCCATCTTTGGCTTTTACCTGCTTGACCAGTTTGCTATAATCTTCCACGCTACCATCTTCGGCAGGATACTGAAGCAAGGCCGCAAAAGTCTGATCGGTCATTTTAAATTTTAAAGCATCACCGACGGTCACCTTGACACCGAGTGGTTCGGCGCGGGTCAGGATGATATCAATGGTCGTGGTGAGTGTTTTATCAGAAACAAAAAACTCGTTAAATTCATTTTCTTTACTTCTTTTGTTACGTTGCGCAAAAAACATGGCCATCGCCTCGGCGGCGGCCGTTCCTTCGTCGAGCAAAGAAGCATTGGCAATTGGCAGTCCCGTGAGGTCACTGACCATGGTTTGAAAATTTAGCAGTGCTTCTAAACGACCCTGCGCAATCTCGGCCTGATAAGGCGTGTACTGCGTATACCAACCCGGATTTTGAAAAATATTACGGGATAACACCGAGGGAGTAATTGTTTGGTGGTATCCCTGTCCGATGTACGAACGGAAGACCTTGTTTTTCGCAGCCGTCTCCTGCAGTTCGTTTAGGAACGCAAATTCAGTCATCGCTTCCGGAATAACCGTAAAAGCTTTTTTGTTGCGAATATTGGGTGGGATGGTTTGGTCGATGAGCTGGTCTAAAGAGTCAACTTTGATGGCTTTTAGCATCGCCTTTTCATCTTCATTGTTGGTACCGATATGTCGGTTAACGAACTGGTCAAAACTGGATAATTTGGTCATATTTTTTTGGCTGTTAGCCGTTAGCTATTGGCTTTTCTTTAAACGTAATGATACGGAAAAAACAGAGCGTTAGCGTAGGGCAGTAATAGTTGAAATAAAAAAGATTATTAGATTTTTAGCCTCTTCTATTCGTTTTAAAATGCAATTGTAGAGCAGCTAACAGCCAACGGCCAGTAGCTTTTTAAATCAAAGATACATAATTAATCAGCTCAATTAACAACGAAAAGTAAGTTTTGATGAGAGAAAATAGAAGGGAATATTCAGGTTTTGGTCATTTCTTTTCTTTTATTGGCTCCTTTATTTAATCGCCATCCCTAATTCAATTACGGTAATAAAACCACTAATCTCTTCCCGTTTTAGGGGAGCCGATAGCCAACAGCAAATTTTGGCTAAAGTCGGGCTTAGTCCTCTCAAGCAAGTTCATCCATTCACCTATCATTTCAATTAATTCATATTAAATCAATAGAACATGTGTTTTCCAAAAAGAGAATTTAGCAGTATTTTTTTCTTTTAAAACATAAATAAAACCTACATTTACTGCCCGAATGAACCAGCTTTGAGAAAAAATTATAAAATTTATATTCAAAAAATAACATTACAATATTCTTTTCTAACCTGAATCATTCAAATTAATCAATTATTTATTCAAATAAAACCAAACTTTTAACTTATGGGAAGTAGTACAATTACATACGCAACTTTTGCACTCGGGCTGGTAGCGCTGGGCTACACTTTTTGGAAATCCGCCTGGGTTTCTAAGCAAGAAGTAGGAACCGAACGGATGGGCCGAATCGCAGAAGATATTGCAGACGGGGCGATGGCATTTTTAAAAGCAGAATATAAAGTATTAAGCATTTTTGTGGTCGTCGTCGCCATCTTGTTGGGAATTACGAACAACACACCACAGTCTTCTCCAATTATCGCATTTTCATTTGTTTTGGGCGCGATTTGTTCCGCAATGGCCGGATTTATTGGAATGAAAGTAGCCACAAAAGCCAACGTACGAACGACCAACGCAGCCCGAACCAGTCTGGGTAAAGCCCTGGAAGTTGCCTTTGCGGGCGGTGCAGTCATGGGAATGGGCGTAGTCGGACTCGGGGTCTTGGGGCTGAGTCTGTTATTTATTGTCTATACCAATATGTTTGGTGTGCAAGACGCCAATCAGGTAGTTCGAGTGATCACGATCATTACCGGTTTCTCCTTTGGTGCCTCCTCGATTGCCCTTTTTGCGAGAGTAGGAGGTGGTATCTATACCAAGGCGGCCGATGTAGGAGCGGATTTGGTAGGAAAAGTAGAAGCAGGTATTCCCGAAGATCATCCTTTGAATCCAGCAACGATTGCCGATAATGTGGGTGACAACGTAGGGGATGTAGCTGGAATGGGAGCGGATTTATTTGAATCTTATGTAGGATCCATTATTGGTACCATGGTACTGGGAGCGGTCTTTATGGGTACGTCTTCTGGATTTGAATTGAGCAACGAATTTGGTGGGTTGAATGCCGTATTGTTACCATTGGTTTTAGCGGCTACGGGTATCATTACTTCTATCATCGGTACTTTCTTTGTGAAAGTAGGCGAGGGTGGTGATCCACAAAAAGCATTAAATCGCGGTGAGTTTATCGCAGCTGGATTGGTGCTAGTAGCAACTTTCTTTATTATCCAGCGGATGCTTCCAGCTAGCTGGGTAGGAGCGTTGGATGGTTTTGAATATACTTCTCTCGGTGTTTTCTTCGCCGTGATCTTCGGTCTGGTCGGTGGATTACTGATCGGAATTGTAACGGAATTCTATACCGGAACAGGAACAAAACCAGTAATGAGTATCGTAGAACAGTCTTTAACCGGAGCGGCTACGAATATCATCGCAGGTCTGGGCGTAGGAATGCAGTCTACGGCTATTCCAATTCTAATTTTAGCCGTAGCAATCATTGGTGCATACAGTTGTGCAGGTCTTTACGGAATCGCCATTGCCGCAGTAGGAATGCTTTCCAATACTGGGATTCAGTTGGCAGTTGATGCGTACGGACCCGTTTCAGATAACGCAGGTGGTATCGCCGAAATGGCTGATTTACCAAAAGAAGTACGGCAACGTACGGATAAATTAGATGCAGTAGGAAACACGACCGCAGCCATCGGAAAAGGATTTGCCATTGGTTCTGCTGCTTTAACAGCACTGGCTTTATTCGCGGCCTTTATCACGGCATATAATGTAACGCATCTCGACGCACAAGTTGTCGGTATCGACTTAACCAATCCATACGTAATGGCTATGTTATTTGTAGGCGGAATGTTGCCTTTCTTGTTCTCTGCTCTTTCTATGAATGCCGTAGGACGCGCCGCCATGGATATGATTACCGAAGTACGCCGACAGTTTAAAGAAATTCCCGAACTAAAAGCAGCACTGGAAGTGATGCGTAGAAACGGTGATAAAGAATATAAGGATTACAGCGCTGCCGATCAAAAGACGTTTGACGCGGCCGACGGAAAACCAGAGTATGATAAGTGTGTGGAAATTTCCACGGTAGCTTCGATTCGTGAGATGAGACTACCAGGATTGCTAGCTGTCGTTGCTCCCATTATCGTCGGATTTACCCCGGGCCTTATTGGATTAGATGATGGTAGTAAACTGGGTGCAGAAATGCTGGGAGGATTGTTAGCCGGTGTGACCGTTTGTGGGGTGCTGATGGCGATCTTCCAGTCCAATGCCGGTGGTGCCTGGGATAACGCCAAGAAGATGTTTGAAGAAGGCGTAGAGATTAAAGGAAAGATGTACTACAAAGGTTCTGATCCTCACAAAGCAACGGTGGTAGGTGATACGGTAGGAGATCCATTTAAGGATACGTCGGGTCCGTCGCTAAATATTTTATTAAAACTGATGTCGGTGGTGGCATTGGTGATTGCACCGCTGCTGTAGGCGCGTAAGAAGATGTATTGAGATATTAAAGAAAGCTGCTTCCTGATGGGAGTGGCTTTTTTTGTGGGTGGGGAATACCCAATCTTTTAAGTGGTTTTGACCGCAGAGAAGCAAGCAGCAAAACGCTGGTAAAAGGTATGTTTTATCTAAGGAACAACGATCTAATAGATTCAGAATTATGACTAATATTTTTACTCCTATTCTTCCCCGCCTAACCGAATTGTCAGATCGGGCAGGGTTGGTGAAAACTCATTATGCTACGGCATAATTCGTATTTCACCGCCTCGATTAGAACCAAATTAACCGACCCAAACCTTTATAACTTATTTTTTAATTAATCCTTAATACCTCATTCCTTATTAAAATACTTTTCATAAACCTATGCCATCGGGTCTACCACCTTTTTCATCTTGATAATCACCGATTTATAAGCCGGCGTATAACTACGATGTGCAAAACTATTAATTGGAACCAGGACATTTGCTTCCGGAAAATAAGTAGCTACCGTATTTACGGGAATATCATACTTGATGATTTGGAAATCTCTGGCCACCCGTTCCTTATTTTCAAAATAATTAAACAAGTCTACTTTATCGCCTGCTTTGAATCCGCCTTTTTTGATGTCTTCTACATTCATAAAAACAACGCGGCGACCATTTTCGATACCTCGGTAACGATCGTCATTCCCATAGATCGTGGTATTAAACTGATCGTGACTACGGATGGTCATCATGATATATTCATCTTCCTTAACTGATAAATTTAACACTGGATTAACAGAAAATAAAGCCTTTCCCGTTTCTGTTTCAAAATTGCCATCGCGGGCAGCGTTTGGTAAATAGAAGCCTCCGTGGTTACGGGTCCTCTCGTTGTAATTGTCAAATCCAGGAATCGTCGCTTCGATCAGGTCACGCACCAGGTCATAATCTGCGGCCAGTGTTTCCCAGTTTGGTTTAGCGTATTTTTCGCCTACTACTTTTTTGGCCAATTCAGCAATGATTGTCGGTTCTGCCCGTAAATGTTCAGAAATCGGATCGACTTTACCACGGGACGCTTGTACGACCCCTGTCGAATTTTCACAACTGATGATTTGATCTCCGGCGGAGGTTGGAATAATTTCGGTCCGTCCAATACACGGAAGAATAATCGACGTATCGCCGGCAATCAAATGATTCCGATTCAGCTTGGTAGAAATCTGTACCGTCAATGCACATTTTTGAAAAGCCGCTGCCGTAAATTCCGTATCCGGTCCTGCGGAAAGCAGGTTGCCACCAAGGCCCATATAGAATTTTACTTTACCTTCGGCCATTGCCCGGATAGCATCTACTACGTGAAAACCATCTTCGGTAGGTGGTTTAAAATCAAAGTTTGCTTCGAGCGCATCACGTAGTTCCGGCTTCAGCCTTTCCCACACGCCGACAGTTCGATCGCCTTGTACATTGCTATGTCCACGGACGGGACAGGCACCTGCACCAGGCTTTCCAATGCTTCCCTTAATCAATAATAAATTCATAATTTCACGAATTGTATTGACACTGTTTTCGTGTTGGGTAATACCCATAGCCCAGCAGATAATGATATTTTTATTATCCTGAATCATTTGAGTAGCCTCCCGAATTTTTTCTTCGCTTACCCCGGAGAAGGTGACCAGATCATCAAAATTTTTCAATCTTAAGTCGTTGACAAATTCCTGATAATAGCTGGTATTATTTTTTATAAATTCCTGATCAAAAACAGTTCCCGGTGCTTTGTCCTCTTCTTTTAATAATAAGTACATAATGGCTTTGATCAAAGCCAAATCTCCGTTGACTGCGACGGGCAAATACAAATCCATCAGACTGACACCTCGTAAATAACCTTTTATTTTTTGAGGATTTTTAAATCGTTGTAATCCTGCTTCTTTCAGCGGATTGACACCAATAATTTTTCCACCTTTCTTCTTGGTAATTTCTAGTGCAGATAACATCCGCGGGTGATTGGTACCGGGGTTTTGCCCCATTACAATTATAAGGTCAGCGATGTAAAAATCTTCCAGTTTGACCGTTCCCTTCCCGACGCCGATGGTTTCTGATAAGGCAACGCCCGTTGATTCGTGACACATGTTGGAACAATCGGGCAGATTATTGGTACCATACTGTCGAACGAATAACTGGTATAAGAAAGCCGCTTCGTTACTCGCTTTTCCGGATGTGTAAAATACCGCTTGATCGGGATCATCCAATCCGTGTAGGTGATCAGCAATCAACTGGTAAGCATCATCCCAGGCGATCGGTTCGTAATGATTGCTTCCCGCTCTTCTGATGACGGGTTCAGTGATCCGGCCACTTTTACCAATCTTGTAATCGGTCCAGTTAGTCATTTCCTGGATTGAATGTTTTTTAAAAAAAGCAGGTGTGACTCTTTTTTCCGTGGCCTCTTCCACGATGGCTTTGACTCCATTTTCGCAGTATTCACCAATGGCAGAACGGTGGTCATCCGGATCGGGCCAGGCACAACCCGGACAATCAAAACCTTCCATTTGATTAACGGTAAACAAAGTGATCCCGCATTTTTTAGCGGTCATTTCTGCACCTACCTGCCGGGCGACAGCAGTCAGCGCCGGAGGTCCAGCCGCGTAATTTTCGGGCTTGGATACTTTGATATCTTCTCCTTGTGGTGGTGGTACAGCGTGTAATTTATCTTTAGGGTTGGACATGGATTCTTTCTTTTAGCCGTTTGCTACTATCTATTTGCTTCCCTTGATCGTGGTTTTAAAATTACGATGATTGGTCGGTGCAAAGAGCTAGCGTCAGGCAGGTATAATAAAATAGCATTACGATTTTATGGTAAACATGTTCAAGATAAGAAAAATAAAAGATAGTTTTTTAATATTTTAGAAAAAGATCAGAAGTGTTTATATTTGAGTTTTTAAATTACTTAACAGAAAAAATATGAAAGTACCACCGGATTATTTAATGCCCATTTTATATGGAATAGAGAAGACCATATTGGAAATTTACGAAGAGTTTCCCCGTATGGTAGATGCGGACGTTTTATGGTGTTGTGAAAAACTGCATGATTATTATCGAAAAACAGCGCAGGGCAAAGAGATGGAAGATCCGGAATCTCCCATTCAGCGAAAGCAGGACTTGATGGATGAATTGTTGAACACGCTCGAAGACCGGGAAAAGGAAGAGATAGATATTGAATCAATTAACAATCCGGATATCCGTCAAGGGGAAGCCATGTATACTTCGTACGCTATGCTATACGCAGCGGCGCTCAAAAGAGTCAGAGATTCTGTCCGTTTTTGGAAGAAAAAAGGTGGTAAGACAGGGTATTTAAGTTTTATTAAAGACCAGGTAGTGTAGATACAATTCATGAAGTATATTTATCGTGAATTGTATTTACGTGTTTGTCACACGCAATCTCTTCGCACCACAATAAACATTATACTGCTCATTTCTTAAAAAACCAATCAAGGTCATCCCGTGTTGCTCGGCTAGTTGAACCGCCAAACTAGAAGGCGCACCCACTGCGGCCAGCATCGGAATACCTGCAGTCAGTGATTTTTGAATCAATTCAAAACTAGCGCGACCACTGACCAGAATAAGCGACTCGGAAAGCGGTAAATTATTTTTTAAAATCTGTTCGCCGATCAACTTATCTACTGCGTTGTGTCGTCCGACATCTTCCCGCCAGCTCAGTAAATTCCCCTCCCAATCAAAAAGTGCCGCCGCGTGTAAGCCACCCGTTCTATCAAAGACGGCCTGAACTTTTCGTAAATTATCAGGAAGTTGGTGGAGCAGATTGGCAGAAATTTTTGGCGTAGCAGGGGCTAACTCGGGAATAGACTTTACACTGATTGCGGCAATGGAAGCTTTGCCACAAACCCCACAACTGGAAGAGGTATAGAAATGTCGTTCGAGCTGGTCGAGATCTACTTCTACGGTCTTGTGAAGTACGACCACCACAGTATTCTCAACTTCCTCCGGATGGAGTGTATGAGCGTAAGCAATTTTTTGAATGGATTCTCCTGATTGGATAATGCCTTCGGTCAATAAAAATCCAGCAGCCAGATTAAAATCATAACCGGGCGTACGCATGGTTACAGAAATACTTTTTCGTTGTCGCTGCGCTGCGGGTCCAAATAATAACTGGATTTCCAGCGGTTCTTCGATGGCCAGTTCGTCCGTTAATGGCGTAAATTTCCCATTTTTATTTTTTAGAATTTTGTGTTGGTAGGTAGCGGGGTTTTTCATACGCTCAATTTAACGCTTTGTTATTTAAGAATCGGTTGACTAGTAATAATTCCTTCTTCCATTCTCACTTTGACGAGATAAAGCCCCGCTGGATAATTTTCGGTAGTTTGAAATGAAGGGTCCTCCATTGGCAATACCTTTTATTAAATAAATTATTTAGAAAATAATAAGTAAAAAAGTTGAATCAACCTAAAAAAGCCATTAACTTTAAATCTTACCCATACTTTATTCCTTATTGAAGAGAACTAAACTACTTACTAATTTTCTTGGTTTTACCAAACTTATACCAATCCATCTTATGAGAAATAATTTGCTTGCCGCTTGTTATCTTTTTTTAATGTTGACCCTTAATTATCATTGTCAGGATACCTCGAAGACCGAACAAAAAAAAGGAGATAAGAAATCTATTTTTTCGCTGATAAAAGATACGGGAATTGATTTTACGAACCCGTTGACTCAAACTACAAAATTTAGCACGTTTGATTATCAATATTTTCAAAATGGAGGAGGAGTAGCCATTGCTGATTTTGATCAGGATGGATTAGAAGATATTTTTTTTACTTCCAATATGAAGGGAGATCGAATTTATAAGAACGAAGGTGATTTTAAATTTAAGGATGTTACGTCAGTTGCTGGGGCAGATGGTTTTGGGCACAATATCGAAAATTCCTGGTCTACTGGTGTTACGATTGCCGACATCAATGAGGATGGTTATCCGGATATCTATATTTGTAAATCTGGTAACGCTAAATCAGGGGAGGTGACTGAAAATGTATTGTATATTAATAACAAAGATTTTACATTTGTAGAGCGTTCGGAAATGTATGGTCTTAATGATGCTGGTCATTCTACGCAAGCTGTTTTTTTCGATGCAGATCGAGACGGCGATTTGGACGCTTATATTCTTAACCATTCTATAAGTTTTGGCAATGGCGGAAAAGCTTTTATGATTGACCAAGACCCACAAGAAGCAAGACCGCACTCTGGTTCATTTTATATTAACGAAAATCAAAAATTTAGAGATATTACCCTTGAAAGCGGATTAAGCACTTTCGGCTATGGTTTAGGCGTCGTGGCTAGTGACTTGAATAATGACGGTTGGACCGACCTGTTTGTAGCCAATGATTTTTCTCGACCTGATAGAATGTATATTAATCAGACTGGTAAAAACAATTCAAATGGAAAAATTAAGTTTATAGATGAAATTAGGACATCAGTTGGACATACCTCCTTTTACAGTATGGGATGTGATGCGGCGGATATCAACAATGATGGTTTGCTAGACATTAGTGTGGTGGATATGGCACCTGCTAATAATTTTCGTTCTAAAACATTGATGCCTTCCATGTCAACTAAAGATTTTTATATGATGACAAGAGATTTTGAATATGTGCATCAATATATGTTCAACTCTTTACAGATAAATCATGGAGATCAACGATTTAGTGAGATTGCAAAAATAGCTGGCGTACATAAGACCGATTGGAGTTGGGCAACTTTGCTGGCAGATTATGATAATGATGGCTGGAAGGATATGTTTGTCTCAAATGGTTATCGATATAATAAAATGGATAACGATTTTTCTATTGGATTTAAAAAAATGATTGCATCATATCAAGGCAAATCTATTCCTGAAAACGTTAAAAGCGAATGGATTAATAAACCTCCTTCGTACAAATTGAAAAATTATTTATTTCAAAATGTTGAGGGACATAAGTTTAAAAATACTTCTCAAGAATGGGGAATCACCAAAGAAACGTTTTCTAATGGTGCGGCTTATGGTGATTTAGATAACGACGGAGACTTAGATTTAGTCATTAATAATATTGATGATGTTGCTGATATTTATAAAAATAACACCACCAAAAATTATCTGCAGGTAGACTTGGTCAAAGACGGAAAAAACAATTTATCGCAGAGCCTAAATGCCAAGGTAACGATCTTTTATAATGATCAGCACCAATATCAAGAACTAACACTCACCCGTGGTTTTCAATCTGCTTGTTCTGGTGTTTTACAATTTGGATTAAATGATCTGTCAAAAGTAGATAGTCTATGGATTATTTGGCCAGATCAATCTAGTCAAGTAATTACGAATATAAAAGCTAATCAGCGTATAGTAGTTGATCAAAAAAATGCCACTAAAAATAAACCAACTATTAAAAAAAACTTTACGCATTTTGCGTCGGTAAAAAATCAAGGACTTGATTTCATTCATAAAGAAAATGAATATAATGATTTTGATAAAGAACTTCTATTGCCTCATCAAAATTCTCGTTTTGGACCTTTTGCTTCTACGGGAGATGTAAATAATGATGGTCGTGATGATTTGTTTGTCGGTGGAGCTAGTGGCCAGTCTGGAAAATTATACCTCCAAAAATCAAATGGTCGATTTGCAGTCGCTAATAGTCAGCCTTGGTCGAAAGATCGCGCTAGTGAAGATATGAAAAGTGTCTTTTTTGATATAGATAATGATCAAGATCTAGATTTATACGTGGTTAGTGGTAGCAACGAATTTGCGGCCAATCATCCTAATTACCAAGATCGAATTTATATCAATGATGGACATGGAAATTTTAAAAAAGATGTATCTGCTTTACCAGTATTAACGGCTAGTGGTTCCTGCGTGGTAGTCATTGATTACGATCAAGATGGCTGGCAAGATTTATTTGTCGGAGGACGTATGAAACCACAGATGTATCCTTACGCTTCTGCTAGTTTTTTATTGAGAAACAACAAAGGGAAGCTGGAAAAGGTAATCGACGAGGATAATGACTTATTTCAAAATTTAGGAATGGTCACAGATGCCATCGTTACTGATTTGAACGAAGATCAAAGAATGGACTTGGTCATTGTAGGAGAATGGATGCCAGTTACTTTATTAAACAATACCCAAAATGGATTCGAAGATATTACGCCGGCTAATTTAAAGTCAGCATCCGGCTGGTGGAATTCTATCAAATCCGGGGATTTTAATGAGGATGGAAAAATGGATTTTGTGGTCGGAAATTTAGGACTGAATTATAAGTATAAAGCTTCTGAGGAAGAACCTTTTCAAATTTACGCCAATGATTTTGATAAATCTGGTAATCTAGATATTGTCCTAGGTTATTTTAATGAAGGAAAACAATATCCACTGCGTGGTAGAGAATGTTCTTCAGAACAAATGCCTTTTATTAAAGACAAATTTCCTACTTTCGAAGGGTTTGCGAATGCTAGCTTAAATGATGTGTATGGGGAAGCGCTAACTAAATCTTTTCAGCTTAAGGTAACTAATTTTGCCAATAGTGTTTTACTAAACTTAGGAGGGGAAGAATTTGAAATTAAAAAATTACCTTTTGAAGCACAGTATTCTTGTGTCAATGATATCATCGTTAGAGATTTTAATAATGATCAAAAACTCGATTTATTAATCGCTGGTAATATGTTTGCAGTAGAACCTGAAACACCTAGAAATGATGGTGGCGTCGGAATGCTTTTATTGGGTGATGGACAGGGAGCGTTCGATCCTCTTTCTCTCAAAAAAAGTGGCTTCTATCTTCCTCAAGATATTAAAAATTTAGCAACTTGCAAAGTAGGGGATCGTACCTTGATAATTGCTACAGCTAATGATGGACCATTGATTATACACGAATGGAATTCATTTGAGGGAGTTATTGAGTAGTTTTCAATTCTACAGTTAATTGATCCCTGACTGGATTTGGAAAAATATAAAAATCAGTTTTTGAAAATGCCATCTCTATGGTGTTAGTGGGAATATCTAATCCATTTGGATATAGTTTTATCAATTCAATTTTATTAGTAAAACGATTACCTCCAAAGGTTACGATACTATCCTCTACTTTAGAGGTGGTTTTATACGGCACCGCCGCCGTCCATATCTGCGCGGATAAAAAAAGTAGTAGTAGATAAGAAGAGTAAGGTAATGAAGTATAGTATTTTCATCAAGAGTTGTGTTTTTGTTGTGATGAATATAGGGCGAATTTTTTAGATGTCCAAAATATTGTTATGGAGATTAAGTTTTTCTTTAAAATATGCTCATTACATCAACTTGCCCCTATAGACCCACCAACGCCTCCGCCATCGCCCGATCATTACTCAATCGTGGTGGCTTATTTTGTCCACCCAGTTTACCTCGGGTTTTCATTAAGTTTCTAAAACTATCTTTCGGTAAAGCGACAATCTTTAAAGTCTGTAAAACTTTCCCTGCAATTAGATCCTGATAATAGATATTTTGTTGACACATAAACTGATCAATTTTTTGCGCAAAAGCAATCAGGTCTTCGGGTGGCTTTTCAAACTCAATCAGCCACTCGTGGTAGGGGAGTCCCCCTTCGGGCGGGGTGATCTGCGGAGCAACGGTAAACTCGGTGAAGCGAACGTCCTCGCTAGCGGTAGCCGCCAGAAT
>ENA-ORXT01001156-ORXT01001156.1-marine-metagenome-genome-assembly--contig:-NODE-1156-length-36745-cov-15.100742_pt1 | contig 36745 bp, 27 predicted proteins | sample MGYA00237868_ERZ511482 | MGnify/ENA metagenome assembly ERZ511482 | reverse complement strand
TCTGTACGCACGGGTATATTCTGCAAATTGGGGTCAGTACTCGACAAACGTCCTGTTGATGCTATTGCCTGATTGTAAGAGGTATGAACACGCTGAGTATTAGGATTGATCTGCAGAGGTAGCTTCTCGATGTAGGTAGACATCAGCTTGGTAAGGCTGCGGTGCTTTAGTATCAGCTTGGGTAAAGGGTAATCCAATGCCAATTGTTCAAGCACATCTTCGGCCGTGGACGGCTGGCCTTTGGGCGTCTTGCGAATGATGGGAAACTGTTTTTCTTCAAAGAAAATTTCACCGATCTGCTTTGGTGAACCCAGGTTAAATTCACGACCCGCATCTTCAAATGCAGCCGCCTTAACCTCCTCTATCGTTTTTGCAATAGTGGCCCCTTGCTTCTCAAGCATCTGGGCATCTATACGAACACCCGTACATTCAATGCGTGATAACGCGTGCAGTGCCGGTATTTCTATCTCGAGATACAAATCCTTCAAGCGTGGAATCTCGCAGAGCTTTGGCCACAATGCATGGTGCAAGCGCAACGTGATATCGGCATCTTCAGCAGCGTAGTGGCTTGCCACATCCAGCTCTATCTGGTTGAACGTCAACTGCTTCTTGCCTTTTCCTGCAATGTCTTCAAACTTGACGGTGCCCATGTCCAGATACTGTCGGGCCAGTGAATCCATGTCATGACGCGTAGCAGTGCTGTCCAGCACGTAGGACTGCAGCATTGTGTCGTGCGCCACGTTAACCAACTCAACGCCGTGGTTTCGCAAAACGTTGATATCGTATTTGATGTGCTGACCTACCAGATTGCGCTGCTTGCCTTCGAGCAACGGCTTGAGCTTGTCTAGCACCCACTGCCTGTCAAGCTGCTCAGGAGCACCTTCGTAGTCGTGTGCTAGTGGTACATAGGCAGCCTCGCCTTCGCCAATGGCAAACGACACTCCCACCACTGTCGCCTGCATGTAGTTCAGGCTGGTCGTTTCAGTATCGAATGCAAAAAGCTCCGCGTTCTCTAGCTTTGCAAGCCACGCCTCCAGTGCGTCGGCGCTCGTAATCATCTCGTACTCGTGCTTTGGCTGATCTGCGGCCACATCGCCTGTTTTAGCGTTGCTGGCATCACCATCGACAGCCTGTGATCCCGACCCCTTGTTGCCGCGTTGCTGTATCGGCGATAAGCCTTCAGCGAGCTCACGACTCCATGTCTTGAATTCCAGCTCTTTGTATAGCGCCGTCAAACCCTCAATATCCGGCTCACCAATAGTCAGATTATCGATGCCGTCTGGCATAGCCACATCCAGACGGATGGTGGCCAGATCCTGAGACATTGGCAGGTGCTCAAGGGCGTCACGCAACTTTTCGCCTATCTTTCCTTTCACCGAATCCGCGTTATCCATGACACCTTGCAAAGATTCGTGTGCGGCGAGCCACTTGGCTGCCGTTTTAGGTCCACAGCTAGGCACGCCGGGTATATTGTCTGAGGTATCACCGACCAGCGTCAGATAATCGATGATCTGAGAAGGCTTGACACCAAATTTCTCGATGACCCCGTCGACATCCATCACCGTATTGGTCATCGTATTAACCAGCGTAACGTGCTCGTTTACCAGCTGCGCCATATCCTTGTCGCCGGTAGATATTACCGTGGATAGCCCGGAAGAGGTTGCCTGCACCGAGAGTGTGCCAATGACATCGTCCGCCTCAACTCCCTCAATGATGACCAGCGGGAAGCCCATTTTCTCTACTACCGAGTAGAGCGGCTTGATCTGAGAGCGCATGTCGTCCGGCATACTGGCACGGTTCGCCTTATACTCGGCATAGATCTCATCCCGGAATGTCTTGCCGCTGGCATCGAATACCACCACCATGATTTCTGGTTGATAATCGGCTACCAGTTTGCGCAGCATGTTCACGACACCGTAAATAGCGCCGGTAGGCTGACCTTTTGCATTGGTTAGCGGAGGCATGGCGTGAAAGGCACGGTACAAGTACGCTGAACCGTCTACCAGAATGACCGGCTTGTCGCCAGATTCAACCGAGGTGGCGTTCTTGGAGGGTTTGGCAGCTTTATCTTTATTGGCGGCGCTGGACATACGAAAAAACCTGAAGCGACTGGGTGGAGGTCAGTGTACCTAACCTGCCACACGCGCTAACGGATCATGACCATCTTCTATCACGATGAACAGGCAGGACCAGTAAATGCGACAACTACCTACTCACAATCAGATGCGCCGCGATGCCCGTGACAAGGCACTGACGCGCGATTCCTGGAAGATATTCCAGATCATGTCCGAGTTTGTGGAAGGCTTTCAGGAGCTGGCTGATCTGAGCCCGTCTGTGAGTATCTTCGGCTCCGCGCGATTCAAGCCAGACCACCCCTATTACAAACAGAGTGAAGACATCAGCAGACTATTGTCAGACGCAGGCTTTGCCGTGGTCAGCGGTGGTGGCCCGGGTGTCATGGAGGCGGCAAACAAAGGCGCTTTCAGCGGTAAATCTGCCAGCGTAGGGCTGAACATCAAACTACCACATGAGCAATCCGGTAATCCTTACCAGGACATCAGCCTGAATTTCAAATACTTCTTTGCTCGCAAAGTCATGTTCGTCAAATACGCATCGGCCTATGTCGTTATGCCCGGTGGCTTTGGCACTCTCGATGAGATGGCAGAAGTGCTGACATTGGTGCAGACCGGTAAATCCAGAAAACTCCCGATCATTCTGTTTGGCACCGAATTCTGGGGTGGCTTACTGGACTGGTTTGAAAAATCCTTGATACCGACCGGCACGATCAGCCCCGAAGACATGAACCTGTTTCATGTGACTGACGATCCTCAATTCGTTGTAGAGACCATTTTCAACTTCTACGAGGGAGTTGAACTGGACCGGATCATCGACGAATCCCAGCTAATGATGGATCTGTAAGCTTAAATCGCTTGGTCCCTCTCGGGAGGAATTGGGCGGACCCGTGAATTATTGTTCGAAAGGCGCTTCAGGCGGCTTCGACCAGGGAACTCAGAGCTTGGGAGACAAGTTCATATTCACTACGCAGACCTGCCACCAGTTGCTCCAGTTCATGAGCGTTCTTTTGCGTGAGCGCAGCCTCGATCAGCCTGCATGTTCTGGACAACGACTCAGCACCCAGGTAGGCACTACTGGATTTGAGACTGTGAGCGCAAGTTGCCACAGATTCAAAATCTGATACGGTCGCGGCGTGTTCCATATTACTGATTATTTCAGGAGTCTTGTCGAAATACACCCCCACTACCTTGGTCAGCAAGTCATCCTTGCCGACACGTTGTAAACCACGAATCGTATCAATGGCTTTCAAATTGATCTTTGCACTATTGCTTCGTGAGCCGTTACCAGCACCAGCGCCATCGTTCGTAGCTGGCTTCCACGATTTGGCGTCATCATGAATCGGCTTGCCGACTGAGGCCTCCGTGTTTGCAGGTTTCGAGGTATCGTCATGTGAACCCACATCCACATCAACCAGGCTAGACTCAACAATAAGTTCAAATTGCTCACTCGGCAAACTAATAACGCCGTCGTTGCCCGTCTCTGCGCTCGGTATACCCAAGTCGACATCAGCAAGTATACTTGCCAACTCAGAGGGTATTTCTGTCAGGTTTCCAACAGGCGTTCCGACCCACTTGTCCAACATGTGAGAGAGCATCTGCGTTCTGACAGGCTTCGACACATAATCATCCATGCCTGCCATCAAACACTTTTCCCGATCTCCCGCCAAGGCATTTGCTGTTAACGCAACCACCGGCGTCGGTGAATTCAGAGAGCCATCAGACTTTATCAGACGCGTTGCCTCATACCCATCCATGTTAGGCATCTGACAATCCATAAGTACGATGTCAAATTTTTCCTGGCCACCCATTTCAACAGCGAGTTTTCCATCCACAGCCAGTGCAACCTGACAACCCAGCTGTTCAAGCATGCTAATGGCCACACTCTGGTTCACCGGGTTGTCCTCCACTAACAGAACCCTGGCTATCGGCGTGACAGATTTATAACCCGTCTTTGTATGTTCATCGACAAGAGATCTGCGCGAGGGCTCCATCGCTTCGCTTTCGGCAACGTCCTCGAGCTCCATGGTGAAACTAATACGAGTGCCCTCTCCCAACCGACTGCGAAATGTTATCTCACCGCTCATCATGCCAACCAGCTCTCTGCAAATGGTCAACCCCATACCAATACCGGTGCTTTCCTGTGTGACAGCACCCGCTGCAGTTTGAGAGAACGCGGTGAAGAGATCAACCTGTTTCTCTGGTGAAAGACCCACGCCAGTGTCCTGAACATCACATTGAAAAACAGATTTACCCTTCGAGGATAGTTTACACATTAGCCGTACGGTAACTTCACCATCATGCGTAAACGCAATAGCATTGGTGATCAGATTATGCAGAACCTGCCTCACTCGGTCAGGATCACCACTGACTTTCGATGGGGTAGCCTCATCGACATAGCAAATCAACTCAACTTGTTTTGCATTAGCACTGGCCACCAACGAGTTACAGACGTCCTCTATAGTTTCCCTAAGAGAAAAATGACGACTTGTCAGAATGAGTTTGCCAGATTTTATTCTGGTCAGATCCGTCGACTCATTGATAGTCTGAAGCAACGTGTTCGAAGACGACACGATAGAGCGCACAAAGCGCTCTTCACGTTCTGAAAGATCACCGCCAAGCAACAGATCTGCCATACCAATAATACCGTTCAGCGGCGTACGAAGCTCATAGCTCATGTTGGCCACAAAATCCACTTTTAACTGATTTGACACATCCAGCTGTTGTCGGCAAGCGACCAGCTCACGACGCACACGAGAAAGCTCGTCTGTGGCAATACGCAACTGTTCACTGGATTGGTCACTGCGCTGATAAACCAACGCCTCGTTTCGTACACCTGACGCATACAGATCATCAGCCTGTTCAGACTGACCTTGCTCCACAATCTCACGACCCAGATCATCAATCAACAATGACTGTTCCAGAGCGTCAAGCTTCTGTGAACGTTGATCAGCAGCATGGTTGTCCAAACGCTCCCAATCAATGTGGGTATCTCTACTTGTTTTTACTTCTCTGGAATTTCCAGTATAAGAAGCGAGCCTTGTCAGCACCCAAAGCCATGTCAGTGAAACCACGGCTATCGCTGCCAACTCATATTGAAGAGTCTGCAAACTGTCCACTACCAGGGCCCCAACGCGGTCATTGTCTAGCCAGAGGATATTCCAGGGCCACTGGGTGAGAGTAAGACACACCAGTATGATGACGGCTGCAAGAAATAGCACGCCGATCATCAGTATTTTCAGGGGGATTCCCATGCGACTGCCCACCTTTCTGTACTCACTCTCCTGCACACGCACCCCTTGCACCGCTACGTTGAGCAGAGGTTCTTGCGATTGATTCACAGTAAAAAACCTCTCTGATCTCGGTGATGCGACAAATCATCATCCAGCCTATTGAATCTGGCCTGCTCACAGCGGAAAGATACCGCCACATTAGGCCCGTATCGGCACGATAGACAAGTCCTTGATTCTGCACACCCCGGGGCACTGAGAAATGGTTACAAACGAAAGTATGCTCATAAGTACCGTAGCGACTCACAGCACCATCTTCTTCACAGGGTTAGCTTATGTAGTAGTTAACGGGTCACATTTTTCTAAAGCTGACCATTGAGGCGCTTAAGAAATGCGTACTCGTGCCGTTTTTACCTCGGATAGCTGATAACAAAATAAGGATGGTACTAATCCACTATGCGTCTACTTCCACACCCTCGCACAGCTCTGCTCATCGCTGGATTGGTTACCGGCATTGCATCATCGTCCATTCATGCAGGTGACACCTTAAGGCTCAACTTTGGCGTGTACAGCTCCAACAAGCCATCAGCCATGGTCAAGGTATACCGACCCATTCTCAAAGAGCTGGAAACGTCAATGTCCGCGAGGCTCAATCGTGATGTCGACATTCGCATGCAGATAGCGAAAGACTACGATCAGGGCATATCCCATCTGGTCAAAGGTCGTGTGGATTTCTCAGCATTCGGACCCGCTTCGTATGTTGAAGCCAAGAGAATGAACAAAGATATCAACATTCTTGCAGTCGAAAATGTCAAAGGCTCCAAAGTATTCTATGGCGTTATCGCTGTGGCACAGGACAGCCCCATTCAAAGTGTGACAGAACTTAAAGGCAAGTCGTTTGCGTTTGGTGACGAAGGCTCTACCATCGGCAGATTTCTGTCTCAGCTAGAGCTGGAACAATCCGGAATTCGCGCTGGAGATTTGAGCCGTTACGAATATCTGGGTAGACATGACAAGGTAGGCACAGCTGTTGGTGCAGGAAGTTTTGATGCTGGCGCATTAAACGAAAAAACATTCAAGAAGCTTGTCGCGGCTGGAGAGAGTATTCGTGAACTGGTTCGATTTCCCAATGCAGCCAAACCCTGGATTGCCCGAAGCGGACTTGACGAAGACGTCCTGCTTGCCTTGCGATACTCTCTTCTTGAAGTAAAAAACCCATCAACTATTTCAGGCTTGAACATCAACGGTTTTCTGGAAGGCGATGACGATGACTACAAGCTCATCAGACAGGCTATGGTAAACAATCAGGCTTTTTTCGCAGACCCTGAAGTAGATACAACTGCACAACCTGTATCTACGAATCAACTACCACATCAGACTCACGAACCAGCCATGCAGGCTGCACAAACACAAGGGCATGAGTCTAGCGAACAAGCGATAAATGGCAGCACTCTTGATAAAGATATACCTACCCCGCTGATAGCACCTCACGCACACGATACCGACGGTCGTTTTATCACACTGAACATCACATTGCCTAAAACTCTCTTCCGTGCCAGTGATGATGGCGGACCGAATGGTGTAACCATAAATCTTGTTATTCCTGATCCCGAGCCTCAGGGCCTACAGCAAACAACTCCCACTCAATAAACGTCACTACTCGCGTTCTTTCTTGTCGTTGTAAACGTTAATCAAACTCAAAGGCATACGATTCTGTGTTTGCTAAATTCTTTAAGAACTGGCCGCTACGACAACAGATAATTCTGGTAATGGGCTGCACTATTCTGGCCGTTGGCTTGTCAGCTGCCGAATTTGTGCGCTTCAATGAAAATCGTGCATTTGAACGCAACTTCCGTGATCAGACGCAGAAACTGGTATCGATGCTGTCTGCCACATCACTGGATGCGATATTGAGTGAAGATCGACCAGTGCTGGACACTACCATCAAACAACTGGTTGATAACGACAGTGATGTGGAAGCTGTTTATATCTATAACGAAAACGAGGAAATACTGACGCAGTGGAAAAAAAGCGAAAACATTGACCGCTCTTTATGTCTGGATTTTTCACACGACGTGCTCTTGGAAGGTGAATCTTTTGGGCGTATAGATGTTACCTGGAACGTGGAGCGTCAACAGCAAGAGATTAGATCCTACGCCATAAAGATATATCTTTATGCAGCGGGTATCTCGCTGGTATTGGCTCTACTCGTGGTAGGTTTGATCAATGGTCTGGTTGTTAGGCCCATAGGCCTGATTCACAATCATCTCCTGTTACTGCAGGCGAATAAGGCTACCGGAAAACTGGATGTCGTTGCAGCACGCGAACTCATGGATCTGGGCAGTTCAGTGAATGAACTGGGCAATATCCTGGAGCTGAGAAAGCAGAAGGAGCTCGAACTCGAGGAAGCTTCTCGCGCCAAGTCTGAATTTCTGGCCAATATGTCCCACGAACTACGTACACCCATGAACGGTGTTCTGGGAATGCTGTCATTGCTCAAGGGCACCTCACTGGATCCCGAACAAACTGAACAGATAAAGATAGCGACATCATCAGGTCGTTCCTTGCTGACACTGATTAACGACATACTGGATTTTTCCAAAGTAGAAGCCGGGAAACTCACCTTCGAAACAATCGATTTCAATCTTGAAGAAGTCGTCGAAGGTTGTGCCATTGCCTTGTCTGAACAAGCCAATAGCAAGCACATCGAATTGTTTTGCCATATACACGGCGACATTCAACGAACTGTACAAGGCGACCCGACGCGTTTACGCCAGGTGTTGACAAATCTGATGGGTAACGCGGTGAAATTCACCGCTCACGGAGAAGTCAGGTTGAGTGTCAGGGAGCTTGATCGATGTGATGCAGGCTCAAGGCTTTTGTTTACCGTTTCAGATACGGGAGTCGGTATCAAGCACTCAGCGTTGAAGACGGTGTTTCAATCATTTTCTCAGGCTGATGGATCAACGACACGAAAGTATGGAGGAACAGGTCTGGGTCTTGCCATCAGTCGCAAGCTCATCGAAGGCATGGGGGGTAAGATTGGCGTCACATCAGAACTGGGGGTCGGCAGTGATTTCTGGTTTGAACTGACCCTGCCGACGTCCGGAATTAGTTTGACGCAACACGCTCAGCGGCAGATAGTCAATGCTTGCAACGTCCTATTGATTGAGAATAATGAGTCTGCATCAGAATTGATCAAGACACTACTCGCAGAGCTGTCGCTTGAAACGACGACAGTGAATACGGGTAAAGAGGCACTGAGCATCATTAGAAGCTCCTCTCGACAAAACACCTTGCCTGACATGATCCTCTTCAGTACGCATCTTGGTGATATGCCAGGTGAGGTATTTGCACGCTGTATTGAGGCAGATCCAGGATATGACAACATCAAGCTGGTGCCGATGACATTTGTCACAGAACAAGTGCCTGATCTTTATCCACACAAAAACCCTCGAATAGCGGCGCAGATCACCAAACCGGTTAAACGTTCAGTGCTGGGTCAAATTCTCCAGAGTGCAGTCGAGGGTAAGTTCAATGATGTTGTCATTGAGGATGAGGCGATAATTTCACGGCGCAAAGCCTATTCCAACCTAAGAGTTCTGGTTATAGAAGACAACGCGGTCAATCAGGAAGTCGCCCTCGGCATGCTTGAGAAAATCGGTTTCAGCGCTGATGTTGCAGACAACGGTCAGGAAGGACTGGAAAAACTGGACGGGGATAACTTCGATCTGGTGCTAATGGACTGCCAGATGCCAGTGCTGGATGGTTATGCCGCGACTCGCAAACTGCGCGAGACAGAAGCTACGCGTGGTGTCAACGGCGCAAGACTACCTGTCATTGCTCTAACAGCAAATGCCATGACAGGCGACGCCGAGAAATGTCTCTCCGCGGGTATGGATGATTATCTATCCAAGCCTTTTGAAGAGCATGTGCTGGAAGAAAAAATCGTGTTCTGGCTATCTACACGTCTGTCTGAGCTACTGAGCGAGAATTTTTCTGGTAACGACTCACTGGACGAGGCGGCTTGAACTGACTAATACGATGAAAAAAACTACGAATTATTTCACACAGCCCTCTCTCGCTATTCGCTCATTGAGTTTGCGCATGAGGTTATGTCTGTCCGTCATTCCTTGGATCTTCTTCAGTAGCCAGGCGCACGCAATCCCATCGCCGGATCTGGTCATCAACCTGTCGGCCAGCGTTGCACAGCTATTGGGGTTGTTAAGTGTCGTGTTCGGCGGCTTTGCCATGTCAAGCAAGAAAAAGAGCACCAGAAAAAAAGCCGGTGCCTCCTTTGGCGGTAAGGTTCTGGTGGGAATCGGAGGTGTTCTACTACTCGGCTCTCTCGCCGGAAACGCATTGCAATACACCGGTTCACTGGATGCGAAAAATCAGCGCCTGCATACCAATCTGATTCGCAAATCTATCGAGAATGGAGAGGCTGTGGGCGATACCAGCTTGAAGACGCTTTCATTCAGTGAGCAGCTTGACCATCCTCAGGGCATTTCAACTGAAACACTGGCTCAATGGCTCGAGCAGGAAGTGCCACTCAACATTATAGATGTTCGCGAAAACGAGGAATTCGAGACAGGTTCTATCGAGGGTGCAGCGCATCTGCGCTATCCAGACGTTCTGGCTCGCTCCTCATTGTTTCCTGATAATGCCAAGACCCTGTTGCTGTGCTATTCGGGTAATCGAAGCTCAGAGCTTTGTGGCGAACTGACCGAGCAAGGTAAAGAGTGCAGCTTCATGATGGGGGGCTATGAAAAATGGCTGACAGAATCCAGACCATTATCATCTGAGGTTGATTTGACAAAAGATGATTTGCGCCAACTGCCCGATTTCCAGAATAAGGATGTTCTGCTTGATACACCTGACGTGCACAAACTGGTGACAAACGAGAACGCTCAATTTCTGGATTTGCGATACCCCAACGAGTTCGTCAAGGGGCATCTGCCCGGCGCACAGAACATCACAATGCGCGCACTGAGCAGTGCCGCACTGACAGAACGTATCGCAGCGTTGGAAGATATACCGTACATCGCAGCCTGCTACGACAAACGTAGCTGTTTCTACTCCCAGCTGATTGGCTTACGACTGGAACGAGCAGGGCTCGATTTTCGCGGGCGATACACCGTACCCCATGAATACTTTATACCCAAGAACACTGAGCGTGCCCATGTTGCTTCGTGGAAGATGAATCAGGAACAACTGACTCTAGCCAGTTATGTCGTGACGCCAATGCGCAACATGCTGAACAAACTGGTTGATGTCACCGGACACTACGCTGTGGCTCTGCTACTGGTTGTGCTACTGGTACGGCTGACACTGTTACCGCTGTCCTTGAAGGCTGAACGCGATACCCGCGTACAAAAGTCTCTGGCCGGCAGAATATCTGATCTCAAGGATGAACTGGGTGATCACCCACGCGCGCTTTCTGAAGCCACGATGCAATTGTACAAACGTTACCGGATAAGGCCTGTAATTAATATGCTGGCCAGCCTGTTCCAGCTTACATTGATGTTGTTGTTCTACTCTGCCGTAAGCAAGAGCAGTGGCGCCTGGAACCATTCGTTTTTATGGTTCAACTCAGCATCCGAACCAGATCCCACTTTGATCATGCCAGTGTTGGCCAGCACCTTGTTTGTCGTGGTACTCGCGACACAAAGCCCGGCTAAAACGCGACGCAAAGCGTTGTTGTTTGCACTCGGCGGAGTGGCGCTGCTTTGGTTGCTGCAAGCTTTGGGCGCGGCGGTCAATCTCTATCTGGCCATCAGCATGGCTTTTCTGATTGCACAGAGTGTCGTGTTCAGAATACTTGGAAACAAACTCGAGTGGGACAGTGAAGGTACAGACAAGACGGGTTCCATTCTGGACAGCGGGCTAGTGCCACTGTCTCAGGCGCATTACCTTCCTGAATCCACAGGCAAAAAGGCTGCTCGCCTAGGTGAGCTGATCGAGGCAGGCTATAACGTACCGGATGGTTTCGTGTTCACCAGCCGCATCACAAACCGCACCCGCAAGCACCCTGACAAACCGTTACTGACTCGAGGCGAAAAGAAGTCGCTGGCCTCGCTATGGAGAAAACTGGATACCGCGGTTGTAGCGGTGAGAAGTTCAGGAGCCAATGAGGATGGTGCCGACAGCAGCTTTGCCGGCGTATACGAATCTATTCTCAACGTTGAGCGTTCTAACCTCGAGACTGCCGTACGGGATGTCTATAGCTCGCTGTGCTCTGATCGATCAGCTGCCTACACACAGAACAGCACACAGGAAGGTGTTGTAGCTGAGACCGACCAAGGTGGTGTGGTTGTACAAAAGATGGTGCCAGCTGAATATGCCGGTGTGATGTTTACCGAACACCCGGCAACCACTGGGGCCATGATGGTTGAAATGGTTGTCGGGCTGGGTGAGGATCTGGTCAGTGGCAATATCACGCCTGATTCATTTGCCTATGGCAAGCTGACCGGTGAACTCATTGATGCTGAATCGAGTGATACCACGCTGCCGCCCATCGACATTGCACCCTTGTTGGCGCTGGGCCGCGAACTGGAAGCCATGTTCGGACATCCCCAGGATATAGAGTGGGCATATGCCAACGGTAAATTCTTTCTTCTACAGGCACGCGACATCACCCGCTCTATCAGCACAGGTGATTCACTGATCCATCTGGCAGAGCGCGAGCGCAGCAAGTTGCTAGGCAATCTGCTGGGCCAGCGCAAACGCCTGCGTCGTAGTGAGCAGATAGATCCCGCAGAAGCTGTTTACGTGCAATCCGAGCTATCCGAATTACTACCCAGACCTACACCTTTCAGCAGCGATTTCATGGAACGGCTGTGGTCTGCAGGTGGCAGCACCGATCTGGCTTGTCAGGAATTACAGATTCCCTACAACGTACATTTTCGTTCCATGCCGTATATCAACACCGTGTTCGGTTGGACCTATGTCAACAAACAGGAGGAAAGACGCCGACTGGGCAAGGGACCGGGTGCGCTAGCATCGTTCCGTCTGGCACGTGATGCTGAGAAAACCGTGGAGCAGTTCCGCACAGAATTTCTGCCCGGCTTTCAGTCAGAGATGATTGAGCGCAATGCCATTGATATGAACAAACTCTCTCTGGAACAAGCGACAAAACTCTTGAATACCTGGGTAAACCGCTTTGTGGAGGACACTTACTGCGCCGCCGAGCGTATCAATATCAGTGCAGACTTTCATGTAAAGAGCGCACTGGACAAACTCGAGAAAGCTAATCTGGAACCCGCAAGTTATCTGAATGATGATCAGGAAACAGTGGTCAGTCATGCCATGTCGTTACTCAATCACAGTAACGTCAGTCAGGAAAGAATCGAAGAATTTCTCGAAACGTTTGGGCATAGAGCACCACTGGACTATGAGTTTGCAGAACCTCGTTTCAATGAAGACATGGCACTCGTACGTCAGTATATCGAACGATCGGTGCAAAGCGCTTCTGGACACGCTGCGAACGATGCGCAGGCGACTGACGCAAGTAGTCGTACTGAGCCTCTGCCCGATAGCAAGGTGCTGGCCATCAGTGTTCAACGGGCGCGGAACTTCATGCGACTCAAGGAGGAAGCCAAACACTATTGTCTGATCGAACTGGCTCAGATACGTCAACTGTTGCTGTCTATCGACAGACAGTGTCAACTCAACGGCCGGATCTTCCAACTGCGTATCCCCGAGGTTGCGCAGCTAGCCGATGATGTTGCCCGCAAGGCACTTTCAGATCTGGCAGACCAGCGCTTCGAAGAGTCACTGATCTGGAAGCCGCTGCAGCTACCCGCCTCTTTGTCCATTAGGGACCTGGAGCGGATCGATATGCTCACGGGAACACGACCTGACATGGTAGAGCCCACAGAACTGTCGGGGAAAAGAGTCGCCGGTGAGCAGGAAGTCACTGGGCGAGTGCGCGTGATCACTAATGTGGATCAGATTCATACCTTCAAGGAGGGTGAGATCCTCGTAGCCAGAATGACCGACCCCACCTGGTATCCCCTGTTCTCCCAAGCCCGCGGAATTGTCACGGAAGTCGGAGGATGGCTTAGTCACGCAGCCATCGTGGCGCGTGAATATGATCTACCCGCCATCGTCGGGGTATCTGGCGTATGTAACAGGCTCAACACCGGCGATGTCATTCGCATGGATCTTGCTGGTTCGGTAGAGATACTGGAAGAGCGACGAGCGGGGGATTCTGTCATGCGACAGGGTTCGACAACCAAGGTTTCAGACACGACTCAGGCAGCTGAGAATCAACCATCCACCCTGACTAGCGAGCAGTCGATGAATATTTATCAGCTAAGTGAGAACAAGCTGTTCCGTTTCCAGAAAAGTATAGAGCGTCGCGCGCTGAAAGACCGGCTGGGTGACAGGCGTAGTGAGGTTCGAGTGTCTGCTCAAGGTGACGTTGAACCAGATCGTCGACTAGCCAATCGTCTGGCAAACGCTGAACTGATGAAAAAATCAGGTTAAACGTTACACCCACTACCAGTTGTAATGAATCTCCCGAAGGGATTCGCACCGCAAGGGGATTAAGCGCAAGGTCTCTTCAACCCTCTGTTTTTGCTGGACATGCACAGATTCTGACAAAATACTGGCGTGCTATGCATTTTGTTGCCAGTGTTAAAAATGCTCAATTCGGATGACGCAACAACCTCTGGGTTGTTGTGCTCCGAGCCCAGTCAGTCCAGAATCATGCTCAACGTGGTTGATACTCGGAGCAGTAATGAACGTCAGGAGACCGAAGACTGCAGCCGTGCTTGTTGCTGGCATCTTGAGTGCCATTTATATGACATCCAACGCCGGTGTTTTATCCTTGTTGCCAGAGTACTCCCATGTTTCGATTGCTACACAGCTGACTGAGGTTCAAAAGGGTACGTTCGACGGCCGCAACTACCTAACCTTACATATCGGTGGGCACGATGTCGGGCCTAGTAGTTGCCGCAGCAATATTCTGCGTATAGACACCAGCACTGATTCAGGCCTCGGCGATCGCCACGAGCAGATAGAGTCCATCGCGCTGTCCGCCTTGGTTAGAGCTGAGACAGTCATGATTGTAGTGCCACTGGACATTAGCAAATGTGTCGACGGCAAGCCCACGTTTACCGATCTCTACTTGTTGTCGTCCAGGCTCTGAATTATTTTCTTGCCCAAGGCTGCATCCGTTTCGAAAGCCTGTCGAATCATGCCGACGTCGCTGCCACTGAACACCAGATCGTAGCCTTCGGCGAACAGTTTTCTAGCGTTCCGGGCAGGATTGGTCAAGGTTGATAATGGCTTGCCAACGTCTTTAACCGCTTTTACCACTTTGCGAATACCCGCCCGAGTATCCTTGTGTTCCGGTTCGCACAGATTGCCCAGACTACCCGCGAGATCAAACGGGCCGATAAACACACAATCCACGCCGTCTACCGCCGCAATAGCGCCTGCGGAGTCCACTGCCTGACGTGTTTCAATCTGCACCAACAGCAAAAAATTGCTCCGGTAATTGCGTAGATATTCATTAGTATCCACGCCATAGCGTGTCGCCCTCACAATACCGGCCGCCATACCCCGCGTACCCTCCGGCGCATACACTGCTGCCGCTGCGAGCTCAGTCGCTTCCTCAGCAGTATTAACCATGGGCACCATGACACCGTCAGCACCCATGTCCATAAGACGCCCGATCCAGGCGCTCTGTTTGTCTGGCACCCGTACGAGAGCTTTTGCACCACCCAGTTGCACGGCACGTATCATCGGTAACACAGAATCCAGAGACGCAGGACTATGCTCCATGTCGATCAATGCATAGTCATACCCACAGGCACCGACCAGCTCTCCCACCAGTGGGTTGAACAGGTTGATCCAGCAGCCACAAGCTGGCAGTCCATGCTTTGTTGAAGATTGACTGGATTTACCGGACTTTGTCTCAGATTTGTCTTTTGATTTTCGACTCACAACAATTTCCTGTTAACATTATGTTTACATGGGATTATAATCCCAACCGCAAAACAGAAGAGTTCCGGCGAGAACACTTGCCCCGTGTGGACAATATCTCGCACCTGAGCCTTATCTGAATTGCAACACGATTGATGACATCTGATACTCCGAACTACTGAAGTATGCATGAAACCCTGCAAAAAGCTGTAACCCGGGTACTATCGCCGTTGGTGAGGCTATTGCTGCGCCATGGTGTGTCTCACGCCGAGTTTGTTAACTGGGCAAAGCAGGCGTACGTGCAGGAAGCTGAAAACCATTTCGGTATCGGTGAAAAGTCCCCCACGGTGTCGCGTATTGCCATCGTGACTGGCATTAATCGCAAAGAAGTAAAACGGATCCGTGAACTACCCAGCGATGTGGACACTGGCGTCAGCAAGCACAACCGGGCGGTACGTGTTGTCACCGGATGGATTCAGGACCCTGATTTCCAGACGACCCGTGGACAGCCGCTAACGCTGGTCTATGGTGATCCTGAAGATAGCTTCAATCAGCTTGTCAAACGTCACGGAGGTGATGTGCCTGCCCGTGCCATGCTCGATGAACTACTACGAGTGGGAACGGTGAAGCACACCAATAATAAAGTCACCTTACTGCACAAGGGCTACATACCCCATCAAAGCGAATCGGCCCTGCTGGATATTTTTTCAACTAGCGCTACCGATCTGTTGACGACACTGGATTTCAACCTCGATGCCGGTACCGCTGAACAGCGCCGTTTCCAGATGAGCGTTGCCTATGACGATGTCACCAGCGAAGGTCGCGATGTTTTTAAGCAATTCAGTGCAGAACAGGCAATGACTCTGCTCAAGCAGGCGGATCGCACGCTGTCTCCATTCGACCGTAGTGCAAACCCATCAGTAGACGGTACCGGCAAACACCGTGTCGGGCTGGGCATATACTGGATAGAAGACCCCACTTCGGGAAATGACGCTGATGAGTAAACCTGTGAACAGACACTGGCAAGCTGCCGGTGTAATGACAAGAACACTTTTCCTCTTCGCAGCCCTGCTGGCACTGGCAGGCTGTGACGGCGGATTGTTTGGTACGGGTGATGGTAGCGATATCGTCGAACTGGACGCCTCAGCGGTGGGTGATCAACGACCTGCCGAGCCTACACCAGGAGCACCTACCGCCTCTCCCGGTCCTGAACAGAATGAAGCTGGCAACAGTGTAGATTCTGAAGAACCAGCGGGCTCTATTGTTTTTGATAATCTTGTTGCAGGCAGTGCCACAGAAGAGCCTGCGCTTTCAGTGTTAAACGTTGCCACGCGCACCCTGAACCTGATCAGCGAAACAGACAATACGCTACTGTTCAATGAACCACTCTTATCAGGCAGCACCAGTGATACGCTGACACTATCACTGGGTGAAAATTTCCTTGATCTTGTTGATGCGCAAACACAACTTCCGGTGTTTTCAATCAGACCGCTAAACGCCGGTGCTTTCAGCGTCACAACACTCATCGCGCGAGATCAAGACAATCAGAACATCGACGTTATCGCGCTAACAACACTGACCGTCAGCGATACACCCTCAGTGGCTCAGATTCGGCTAGTACAGGCTGACCGGCTAAACAATACTGATACTTCAACCACGTTTGTGCTGAGGCCCGCTGGCGAACAACCGGGTGATGCCGAGGTCAGCTTTACCAACGTGTCAGCAGCAACTGCAAGTCTGGCCCAATATCGTGTTGCTGGAGAGGGGAGCTATGAGCTTGTTGATTCACTGGGACGAATTGAGCCTGTCGTGTTAACCCTGTCTGCGGGCGAGGTGTATACCATAGTCTTGATTGATACAGCTACTTCTGCACTGCTTGTACAGACTGATACTGATCTGTTCGATTAATCGTGCCATTATTTTGATCGAACAAGACAAAACAGCATCAGTGCAAAAAACGTAATTGATGGTTGCCAATCAGCCATCGGAAAATACTCGCCGACAACTCCATCACCTTTCACATCGTGAAACAGCGCGACACAGTGAAGTACCGCTCAATCCCCTGCCCCGAAACACTGCTTTACGCGATCGAGCTAGTACATAGTGTGGGTAAATTTCGCCGTTTGAAAAGTTGAACTGTGGCGATTTGGTATTGGAAGCAAACGCAGACCAAAAAACCTGTGGCTACTGAGCCACTTGAAGTCAATAAGGCGGTATCTGGCACGCCCGCCAAGCTATCGACTGTGGGAAAGAGAGTCATCGATAACCTCGTGCTGCCTCTCAAGGGAATACGGACTCAAGGATATTTGCAAGCACCCAGAGTTAGATAACTCATTCCTTAGCGAAGCCGACGTTGATCGACAGACACAGCTAAATACTGACATTCTTAGCTATTATTCTGACTAAGCCGGTATCAGAAGATAAGGGAGTGGAGGCGTTCCTTCGAATACGTTTTTCAAAAGGGAACGACTGTTTCAAACTGTTCAACAAAATTGGCAACCATCCTTCAGTGATTGGTGCTTGGGCAGTTACTGGCCCTTGGGACGCAATTTTTCATGTACGTGGTGACCGGCTGGAAGCTATATCCGATTTTAGAGAGTTATTCGCTAGCGAAGACGGAATAGACGAGATAGAAACTGAAGCCGTTCTTAATGATTTGCACCTTTATAGCCTCCTCGATTGAGGATCTTAAACAATCACATTGTTCAGCCCGCTTCATGTGCAGAGTGTCCCACAAGTGTATTGTGGGACACTGCCTAGTGAAGTGGTCTGCCCCTCCCCTTTTGGACTGAAATCAGGGGTCTTGCATGTGACCCAAAAGCCATCCCTTTTGGTGCATTCAACATTTTATGCAGGTGCAGCCAGCATTAATAAATAAATGCGCATAGCCCCAAATTAACGTGCCCACGACGGCTGAAATTGGAGTGAGCCAGGTTAATCTTCTTTCGATTCTTCGGCTAGTCATTCGAATGTTCCAATCATTGGAATTAGAAAAATTCACGAAGTCAGATTCCAGTGCGCGCACACGTATTTTGTCTAGATCGCTGGTTGCATCAGGATGTATAAATTCTGGTATTTTTCCAACTTTTACTATCCGAAAAGCTTTCTGATGTGCCCAATGTATGGGGCTTTCTTCGTCTATTTTTTGTAATCTAAGTGGATCGTATCCAACCATATTGGCTGCGTGCAACCAGTTATCTGTACTCATGATGCAGATCCACCCGACAGCCAATAGCACGCTAGTGGTGCTGGTATAGCAAGGATACTGGCATCGATTTCATCACGCTCACGACCATGCCTGGCCGACAACGGCTTAATCAGTTTCAAATCATCCCACCGCTGCGTTATGACGTAGCCATGTTCTACCTTGTGTTCTTCCAGGAACAATCTCAGCCCTTTTAGTCGCTTCATCGACGTGTCCGCGTCCTGATACTTCACTTCGAATGGAACAATGCGATCGCCAATCTCAGCAATAAGATCCACTTCGAGATCACGGTTTCTTTTATCTTGCCAATAGCTGAAGCAGGGTGTTGATCCGTAATAGCGCGTGAAAACATGTTTAAAAAAGGCGGTCTCGACCGCAGTTCCCAACTTTTGAGGATCGGCTAGCAGCTTCCGACCCAATAGCAAAACCGCGCCGGGTAAAGCCGCATCGGCAAGATAGACTTTGTCCTTTCCTCTTAGAATTTCCTTGCCATACCCGTACGGTTTGAGCCTGTAGATCAGGTGTGTGCTATCAAACAAGTCAAGGTGGTTGAGTGCCGTCTGGCGATTGACTCCGTCCAGCTGCTGAGTCAGCGTCGAGATATCAAGAATGCCCCCATCGTGATAACACAGATACAGGAATATCTTTTCCAGCTCAAGGACACTGCGCACGCCATACAACGCCGTCATGTCTCTTTTCAACACCTTGTCGACGATATCTTCTCGTAACAGCCGTTGGCAGCGAGTCAGGTCTTCATTCAGTGCTGGCTCCGGAAAGCCTCCTCTGAGCAGATAATCGTGAAAATGTGATGTCAGAGGCTGCGCCAACTTTGCCACTTTTGCGAGTTCTGCCGGACTCCAATCAAACAGATCTTTCAACGACTGTGAGGCAGGCAATTGATCAGATACCGAAATATCACGTAGGCGCAGATATTCCCCAAATGACAGCGTCGGCAGTGGAATGGTCTCCCACCGCCCTACGCCGGACTCGGTGCTTCGATCGCGAAGCGGGCTTGCTGAGCCTGTCACCGCTATCCGCACCTTCGGATGGAAATCGACCTGGTGTTTCAACCAGACTTCCCAATTCGATGCATATTGGATTTCATCCAGAATCAGAAACCGCTGACGACCTGGGGTCGCCGGGTACAGCTCGTTGAATGACTGCACCGTGCGCTCAAGCCCAGCCAGTTTTAACAACGGATGGTCAAACGTGGCATACAGGATGTCAGTACCAGGCACCACCTCAGCGTTGATGAGGCGCCTAATGACTTGCCGGAGCACGGTGGTCTTTCCTACCTGTCTGGCCCCTGTGAGCAGCAGAGAACGCTTGGTACGCCTGTCCTGGCACCACGACCAAATGGCGCTACTCACCGTTCGCTCCCAGTCTGGCAAATCGTCTTGCGGCTCTCCGCGCCACCAGGGGTTGAACTCCTGCAGAACCGCGAACAGATCCGAGCTAGGGATCTCCATGTGCATACCTTACTATGTAAATCGTGTTTTACTTATAGCACACAAACAAGTAAATCATAGATTGATATCAACGGGCTCCGAATTCTTCAAAAAGCTGCCCTATCGATAAAGGTTGCGAATTTCTACCTATACCTCATGCTGAGTATGGACTCGCTCCGGCACCGGCGCCCTGAGAGCCCTAACGGTCAGCATTTCGCTATTTTTCCCGACTTGCCTCAGACTCATCAACCAATCCAAAGGGCACAAAATTAAGCCGATAACTAAACCGTCCGATTGCCCACCTCCCTCGGTCAATATTCCAGGAAAACATGACGTTCGATCCCATCAAGAACAGCACTCAACATAGTGAACAGCTCGTGGCTTAACCCTGCTTTGCCGTGGATGACATATCAGTCGCTGTGCCAGGGAAGGCATCAATAAAATCCGTAGATATAGGGATGTAACGGATTTGGGTCCGCCCGACCCTATTCTACTGGAAGTGCATCAGGGCACACCCGATTGAGGCCCCCAGCTAGGACCCGTAGAATTGCCCTCAAAAACACATCACTTTGCTTGGTAAAGTGTTCAGTCTAAAGACGGAAACCGGACATCTTTTGAGGTCTTCTTTTGGTCTGCAAGGTGCCCATAGGAGACAATTCGATTGAACTTGGTTTCACAAAATCCAGGCTCTACACAGAACCACCAATTGGTTCCCGTGTTGTTGTTTGTACTTCGTATAGAAGCCAATCACGCAGCCTTTCATACCGTTTCGTTTCGGCAAAGCTGGCGGAACAGACGAGCCAATAATCCGATCGCATGCGGATTGCTGAGCCGACAGGCTTGAGATATCCAGCCTCGACATCACCTTCGACAAGGAGTGTTCGACTGAGACCTACACCCAAACCTCCAATTACAGCCTGAAGCATAAGATCGGCACGATCAAACTGATAGTCAGGATTAAAGTCGCTCATTTCCGATTCGGTATTTGATAAATAGTAATTCCAGCTAAAATCGGTATCGTCAATTTCGCCACGGCGATCCGCAAGGAATATCGTTTCCGGATTTGTCAATAGTGCGGCATCAGCGGGTTCATCACCCACATATCGGGGGCTTACAACTGGCTGAATCCAGCAATGAGAGAGAAGCGTTGAATGAAGCCCTGGATAAGGTCCAGCGCCAAAGCGGATCGCAGCATCGGCTTCATTTTCAAGAAAATTGACGGCCTCATCATTTACCTCCACCGAAATATTTAGATGTTTCGCTTGGGCATTCGGCAAAGCCGGAATCAACCATTTCATAGCCAATGATGATGGTAGAGAAAGCTGAATCGTGTTGGTCGAGCGGCTTCGCTCAACCCTGTCAAGGGACGCAACCCACTTGGCCATGGTATCAATTGATGTTTGGCAGAGAATTTCTCCGATTTCAGTCAATCGCAGCTGTCGTGTAGTGCGATCAAATAGGGTGTGACCCAGCGCGTCTTCCAGTGATCTTATTCTGTGACTTACCGCAGACTGATCCACGCTCAAGCGTTCGGCAGCTTTAGTAAAACTCAATTCCTCACCCACCGCGGCTAGCAGCGGTGAGGCCTGAGCAAGTTTAGCAATTATTGTGTTTTGATCCATATTAGTGAGTATATCTCATGTATATATGAGTTCCATTTTCATATTTTTGCGCTTAAATTGGGTATATAAATTCAACTTATCCTAATTTCTTCGGAGAATTACATGAATATTACTCATACTAAAACTAAGACTGTTTCTGCACAGATCGTCAACGGATTCGTCACCGGTGGTATGGGTGGCAACCCCGCAGGAGTTGTGCTTGATGCCGACGAACTTGGCGATGCGGAAATGCTTCGTATTGCTGGGGAAATAGGTCTGTCTGAAACAGCCTTTGTTTCTTCGTCTGAGACCGAAGGTTTTAAACTCGACTTCTTTACGCCGAATCGTCGAATCGCTCATTGTGGTCATGCCACTATCGCAACGTTTTCCTATCTTGCCGAACTTGGACGCGTTTCTGACGGAGAGACATCAAAGGAAACCGTGGATGGCCCAAGAAAGATATTGATCAAGAATGGCGCTGCCTACATGGAACAACTAGCACCGAAATATCGTACAGCGGGCCAATGGGAAAAAGACGAAGTAACAGTTGCCGACGTTCTTCAATCTCTCGGGATAACCGAGAACGATCTTTCCAGTGCTGTAAGCCCCATACTGGTAAACACAGGCAATAGCTTTGTCGTCGTTGGGGTGAAAGACGGCGCAACACTAAGCGGTTTAAATCCTGATTTCGGTCTTATTTCGACTATCAGCGAAAAATTGGATTTGATCGGTTACTACGTATTCACCACCGATAACAATGCGACGGAGAAAGATGCTACGACTCGTATGTTCGCACCACGCTATGCTATTGAAGAAGAATCCGCTACAGGCATGGCAGCAGGTCCACTTGCGTGTGTACTCCATGATCATCTGCACATCGAAAAAGATACTTTTCAAATCGAACAGGGAGTATTCATGGAACCAGCATCACCAAGCCTGATCACAGTGGAGCTTTCCGTTGAAAAAGGTGGAATTCAAAGCCTGATGGCTGGCGGGCATGGAATGGTGTCGAGAAGCTTGTCTGTCGATTATTAATTTGTGTTTTGGTCAATAGATGCCAGTGGAAAGATTCGTTCAAATGTCGGCTGTGGGAACCTTGCCGCCTAAGCGGCCCCTGACAGGAACGTCCGCTCTAGGGTGAACACTTTCCAAACAAAGTGTTTAGTTGCACTGTGGGGATGCTGGGGCTGATCCTCCTGAACCGCCGTCTTCATCATCACAGCCCGATGGAGGTGGAATTGCCGAATCGTCTGATTTACTATCCTCAGTATCACTAATGCTAAATCGTCTGTTCATCGATAGCGGGCATTCCTGGTGGTGACCGCTTAGTCGGCAAGGTTGTAGCGTTAGACGATACCTGCCCCCAAATCACACCCTCAGATTCTTGCATCTGGCTTACCGGGCAGGTGTTGTCTAACGCCACAACATGGCAGACTGTCAGGCACGAAACTGGACACTAGCTGTAATACTCAAATGTGCTTAGCCATGATGTGCTCATCTACCAACCCTGATTTAAGAAATACTGCATTGGACTTTGTGCCTTCAACCTTGAACCCAAATTTTTTGTACAGCGCTATCGCGTTTGTATTAGTTACCATCACGCTAAGCTCAAGGCGACTTACCTCATGATCACCTGCCCATTTTTCCAGGTGTGATAAAAGTGCGAATCCGAAACTTCTTCCAGTGTAAGCCTGCCGAATTCCAACAACGATATGAAGTGAATGTCTATCACGAAAATTACTGGTACGACTGCCTGCACAGAACCCCGCTAATAAGCCTTTCTTAACATCTTCAACTACGTATATTTGAACGTTGTCAGAAGCGTTCGCATTAGCCAATCTAGATTTTTGCGCATCTAAAGTAGCTTTACGCTCACCGGGTTCGAATAACATAAACTCGGTCTCCGAGTCCAACGCATCCCATAGATCGAGGAACCCGGCTGCGTCAGATTCCGAAGCACGCCGTAGAGTGGTTTCCATCGTGCCCTGCATGCAGTCAATAGGTCTCATGTGGCGATCTTAACAAATACTTGATGCCGCAACGATTCTGAGCCATCACGTTCACATACAGTCCAGCTCACATGGCTGAGAATCATTCCATCCACGTTGTCTTCAATGAGATTTGACAGCTCGCTCCATTCATACCGCGCATAGAGACGATCATTCTTATCGCGATCTTCAGTCGTACCCCCTTTTATGGAGAAGAAGAACAATCCGCCTGGGCGAATAAATGTTGAGACATGTTGTAGTATCTTTGGGAAATCCGTCGCTGAAACATGATGAAGCGACCAGCACGCCCACAATCCGTCCAATTCACGATTGAGTTCAAGCTCACCAAAATGCTTGACTTCGACGTTTAGTCCATATTTTCTCTTTGCCTCCAGGGCCAGCCCACTAGAACCGTCGATAGCTATTACGCAGTGTCCATTCTTCACAAATTCTGCAGAGGCCCATCCATTGCCACAACCGAGGTCACAAATCTTTGACTCGCTCGGTATCTGCGCCATAAAGTATCCCAAGGCTTCGATGTCTTCGCGCCGGGGCTTTCTCTCGGAATATGCAGAAGCGTTGGTGTCGTAGAATGCTAACGTTCTAGCATCGGCGTCTGTCTGCATAGTTCTTCCGTTACGGCTTTTGGCTTTGGCTGCAACAATATTTGTATGCCACTGATATTGTAGCGGCTTTGGCCAAACTACGCATACGTGTAGGATTGCACTCTGAATTGGCAAGCGCAGACTGTGGCACATCCATTTTTATAAATCCTGGCGTTAAAAATATGCCGGTAGCACCGCTTGCTCGCTATCATGAATGCCAAGAAACATCAGGGTACTATCCTCGGATGACTGCAGTTTTCTGAATCCGATTCGTTCGTATATTCTAGAATCAGTCTCACTATGTAAGTAAACACCAGCACAGCCCTCAGACGTTAAGTTTTCTATACGGTTGTTTATTAACCTGCTCGCGAACCCGTTTCCTCGATGATGTGGCTCCGTGGATATTGAACCAATTCCGGCATACCTTTCCTGTATCCTGAAATGGTTTCTATAGACAACCAACGATGAAATCAGACAGCTATTACACTCTAGGCAATACCATTGCCCCTTCTGGTATTTGGTACTGGTTCGGCATTCGTTTAAATAGCGTTCCTCTGATGAGTCATCTCCCCAAACATCGATTCCCATCAGGTATATAGAATCCATGTCAGTCGGACGGGCAGGCCTGATAGTGTATTTCATAAAGGTTCCAGTTGTAATGCACTAAATGATAGATCGCACAACGTCGGGACCGCTGATTTTACCGGTAGCAGTCAGGGGTTTCCAGCTGACACATCATCCTCTATACGATCATCAATTTCATGGAGTCCAGCTGGGCAATGAAAAATAGGTGTAATGCCTGCTTCACTCTGATAATGGCCGTCAGCAAGATGTCCAGATTCCCGATTGTTACTGCGAGGCTTTTAGCCGGAGATTACTAACGATCCCTACAAATAAAGGGAAATTTAACAATGTCCGCGCTAGCGGAGATTTGAGTCAGATCCGGTTTTTTGTGTGCGATACTTTCTCTACTAGCGTTGGCTCGCTGACTATCATCCAATTTTTAATTTGCTTTTTTACCCTCCCGCAGGAGAAGCGTTGCACTATGGTCAACTCTAAAAGATTACTGGTTGTCTCTCATGCTCCATCCGTGAATACTACTAGAATGCTGGAAGCAGTAATCAGCGGGGCCAACAATCCTGAGATTACAAATGTGGATGTCAGATCTATCTCGCCACTGGACACTACTCCAGAGGATATCAAGGCATCACAAGCCATAATTATTGGCACCACAGAAAATCTCGGATATATGGCTGGATTGACGAAAGACGTCTTTGATCGTTGCTTTTATGAATGCCTGGAGAGCACCCAAGGCCTGCCTTTTACTTTTTATGTTCGTGCTGGAAATGATGGCACCGGTACACGACGAGCTATAGAGAGTATTGCTACAGGCTTAAGTTGGCGTATCGTTCAGGAACCGTTAATATGTAAGGGAGACTTCAAAGAGGATTTTGTTACCCAATGCGAAAATCTTGGCTTGGCCATGGCAGCCAGCCTCGAAGCAGGGATCATCTGAAAAAGGTGCAATGATGGTACTGGCGCACAATCGTCGGTCGAACGCATAGTGGCCGGATGGGAACACCGGGTTTGATAATTCACTGTAAGGAAGGCCTTGGGAGACTACTTACCTCAGGCAGGCTGCAAATTTGCATAAGCCAACACCAGCCACTTGCTACCGGCATCCTCGAAGTTCACCTGCACACGTGCCTGGTTACCCCGGCCTTCCTGGTCCAGCACAATACCCACACCAAACTTGCCGTGTTTGACTGACTGACCGATACTCAACCCGGTGTCATGGTCTTCCTGCACAAACTGCTTTTCTGAGCGATAGACCGGCATGCTTACCTGCATGCGAGGTCGTATTTCCTCGAGTAGTTCACTGGGCAGTTCCTGTACAAACTTTGACGGTGGATTGTACTGATCACGCCCGTGTAGCCGGCGCTGCTCGGCCATCGTCATGTACAGTTTCTTTTCTGCACGCGTTATGCCCACGTAGCAAAGCCTGCGTTCCTCTTCCATGCGCACAGGGTCTTCTGCCGAGCGCTGATGAGGGAACAGGCCCTGCTCCATGCCTGCCATAAACACCACTGAAAACTCCAGCCCTTTAGCGGAGTGCAACGTCATCAGTTGCACCGCATTGTCATCAGCATCTGCCTGACCTTCACCCGCTTCCAGTGCGGCATGCGCCAGAAACTCATCAATGGCGTTCAAATCAGGATCATCGTCTGCCTGATGCACATAGGTACGGGCCGCGTTGGACAGTTCTTCAACGTTCTCTACCCGACTCTGGCCACGATCAGTCTGGTCTTTCTTGAAGTGCTCGATCAAACCACTCAGATCACTAACTGTTTGCACCTGTTGCGGCAATGCCTGATCCGTGATGGTTTCCTGAATGGAATTCATCAGCGTCAGAAATTTTTCCACTGCGGTGTTGGCGCGGCCGCTCAAACGCTTGTCACGGACAAGCTCTGTCGCAGCCTCCCACATAGACAGTCCACGACTGCGCGCCTCATCCCTGATTACGGCAACTGTCTTGTCACCGATTCCCCGTGCCGGCTGATTGATGATGCGCTCTAGAGATACGTCATCGTAGGTATGGGTGGCGAGCCTCAGGTAGGCGAGCGTGTCCTTGATTTCGGCGCGTTCGAAGAAACGCAAGCCACCGTATACGCGGTACGACACACCGGCGGCCATGAGGTATTCCTCAATAACGCGCGACTGAGCGTTGGAGCGATAGAGAATGGCGCAGTCTTTACGCTGACCACCGTCGGCAACGTAGTCCACAATAGTTTCAACGACAAAACGGGCTTCATCGGTTTCGTTGTACGCGTTGTACAACGTGATCAGTTCGCCCTCTGAATCGGCTGTCCACAGATTCTTGCCTAATCGTCCCTGATTCTTGTCGATCAGCGCGTTGGCCGCTTTGAGTATGTTGCCGGAAGAGCGATAGTTCTGCTCCAGACGAACCAGTTCAGCACTACCAAAATCCTTGTCAAAATTAAGGATGTTTTCCACTCGCGCACCACGCCAGGCATAGATGGACTGATCGTCGTCACCCACGGCAAACACGTGTCCGGTATCACCTGCCAGCAGCCGGATCCAGGCGTACTGAATGGCATTGGTATCCTGAAACTCGTCGATCAGCAGGTGCTTCAGGCGCTCACGGTAGTGTGCGAGTAGCTTGGCGTTGTCTCTCAGTGTTTCCAGTGCCCTTAGCAGGAGCTCGGCAAAGTCTATGGCACCGGAGCGCTCGCAGGCTGCTTCATAGGCGATATAGACCCTGATGTACTGTTGTGTAATCGGGTCATTTTCATCATCAATGTGGTTGGGTCTACGGCCCTCATCTTTATGGCCGTTGATAAACCACTGAACCTGCCGAGGCGGAAAATGTGTTTCATCCAGCTCCAGCGACCGGATTGTGCGTTTGACCAACCGCAGCTGATCGTCAGAATCCAGAATCTGGAATGCCTGTGGCAGACCCGCTTCCTGCCAGTGCATACGCAGAAAACGATGCGCGATGCCATGAAAGGTACCCACCCACATCGGACCGATACCCATGCCGAGCAACTGCTCCACTCGCAGCCGCATTTCACGTGCTGACTTGTTTGTGAAGGTGACAGCCATGATGCTGAACGGCGACACACCCTCAACGCGTGTCAGCCAGGCAATGCGGTGCACCAGTACGCGAGTCTTGCCACTACCCGCCCCGGCCTGGACCAGTAGATGTCCGGGAGGTGCGCTGACGGCAAGCCGTTGTGCATCGTTTAATGAGTCAAGAAGGTCTGATACGTCCATCCGCCCATGGTAGCAACGCAGAGCGCTTATTCATAGCCACTTCAGGCGACGGAACCACCAGACGATCCCGACAGAAAACACCACGATTCCGACACACAGAAGCGTAAACGCCAGAGGCGTATCTACACCGGGCATTCCGCCCACGTTAACCCCGAACAGTCCTGTAATGAATCCCAGTGGTAGAAACACCGCCGAGATCACGGCCAGAACAAACAGGCGAGTGTTCATGGCCTCGGCTCGCTCCTCCACCATCTGTTCCTGTAGCAGCAGCGCACGGTCACGGATCATGTCCAGATCCTCAAGATGCCGCACCAGAGTATCGTGCGTATCTCTGAGTGAATGTTGCTCTTCGCGGGTCAGAAAACCATCACTGTCACGCTGAAAACTGCCAATGGCTTCGCGCTGGGGTGCAAGATAGCGTCTCAGTGCCAGTACAGTTCGACGAAAACGATTGACGCTGGACATGGACGATTGCGTGTCATTTTGCAGCATTCGGTCTTCCAGTTCATCGACCTCCTCATCGAGCTCGGAGATAACCGGCCCCATACGCACAACCAGTCGTTGCGCCAGCAAGGCAATCAGTCCACCCGTTCCATTGGGCGGATTGCCAGACTCAAATCGCGTCTTGACATCTTCCGCAGCCAGAATCCGACTGGCACGAGAGGTAATGACGTAGCCCTTGGTGGCCCACATGCGCAGCGATATCATGTCTTCAGGACTAGCACCGGGATTCAGATTAACGCCACGCAGATTCAACAGATAGCCATCATTGTGTCTGACAATTCTGGGCCGCGTATCTTGCTGCAATAAGGCCGCCTCTACCAGCGAATCGGGAGCCCCCTTCTCACTCAGCCAGGCATGCGCCCGGGGAGAGTGTCGGTTCAGATGCAGCCATGTCCATGAGGTGGAATCCTGACAGGACCATTGAGCCAAATCCTCCCAGGCGAGTGTTTTAACGGTACCCTCAGCCGATACCTGAAAACCGAATATCAGCGCTTCAGATGAATCGTTCATTCAACGGCCTTTTTCATCAACGGTGAACGCTCACCCCGGTTAGCCCGATACCATTCAAAAAATTCTCGCATCATGGCTTTTTCCAGCGAGGTAATTTCGTCCGTTGGGCAGAACACTGTCAGCGTGGTAACCAGTTTGGCTACATCGTTCGTGGAAAATTCTATCTGAGGCTTCGCATCCGGTATGTCTATACCTGTACGTTTTTCCAGTACTTTATTATAGCGCTGTGCCGTTTCACTAAAGTGACTAGTCAATGCCTCGATACGCTTTAACAGTTTTTGCTCGGCATCTATGGGAAATGCATCCGGCTCTATGGTGATTGAGAACGTATGGAATTGATAACGCCTGAGAAAATTCTGATTGATAACGGTATGTATCAGAAACTGGCTATTCGGCAACACCGCCGTTCGACCCGTGTAGGTATAACTGCGTTTTTCCACTTCCTGAATCGTCGTCGTCAGAAAGTTGCGCTCTATGACTTCCCCGAAGTGGGTGTTCACAGACACCCAGTCTCCAATCGCAAACGAGCGACTGCTGCGGGTAACCACCGCACCAAGCAAGCACAATGACAACTCCTTGGTTGCAATGACGATCGCTACCGCGATGGCGGTGATCGAGAGGATGAAGTTTTGTATCTGGGGAAGCCACAACACGAGTATGGTCAGCACCACCACCAGCACAGTGCTGACGTGTACTGTGGATATCGCCCGGTGATCATTCACCGTCAGAATATCGTCCTTGCGCCGGATATGTCGCGTCACCAGACCACGGAACACAAAAGCAGTGATCACTATAGCCAGAGTCAACGTGATGCGATGCGCCAGCAAATTTTCCAGCATCTGATACGTCATGTTATTTCACGAGCCCTTAGTTCCTTGATCTTTGTCGCGTTTAACCGGCCCATGCTTTTTCTTGTATTGCCTTAGCTGACGCAGTTCGTTCAGACCCCATCCAAACGCCACGCCAAACACCAGCAACAACTCAATGAGAATCAGCAGATCACTGCTCATGGACATCGCCCCTTACTATTTTGGCGGCGGAAACTTCTTCCTTTGCAGGAGCAAGGCCATATTGGGTTAATTGTGACCCTATATATTCCGGCACCATGGATTTCACGTGCTTCTGATGCAATTTGTTCATTCGCATATAATACGGTGCATGACACCTGCAAATGAAGCGCTAACTCGATTGAAATCCGGTAACGAACGGTTTGTTGCCAACGTTCGGGATATGGCCGCACTCGCCAGCCACTCCAACCGAGCTGATCTGATCGAGAATCAACATCCTTTTGCCATTATTCTCGGTTGCTCGGATTCCAGAGTCCCGGCTGAGATGGTGTTTGATCAGGGTCTGGGTGATTTGTTCGTCATACGGGTAGCCGGCAACATAGTTGCCCCCTCCTTACTCGGCAGCGTTGAATTCTCAGCCGTACAACATGGCACCCGGTTGGTAGTTGTTCTGGGCCACACGCTGTGTGGCGCCATTTCTGCCACCGTCAACCAACTCAAACAACCTTCCGCTAACCGCTCACCCAACCTGCAATCGATCGTCAACCGTATTCAACCGTCGGTTCAGTCACTGATGGATGCCGGACTGGATATTGAAGACGATGCTCTGCTCAAACTCGCCACACGTGCCAACATCCGCGCCTCAGTGACGCATTTGCAGCACGGCTCTGCAATTCTCGAAGAGCTGGTTGCCAATGATGGGATGCGAATTGTGGGAGCCGAGTATTCGCTGGAAACAGGCAAGGTGGATTTTTTCGCCGAAGGTGATGAGAACAACCGAGCCGGTATCGAGCACTGACAGTACACCCCTGTGTTGCATTAAGCCGCTTTGGAACCATGACCGTACTTGTCATCGTTCCGGGCTCTTTGGCTGCGGGGTTTGAAGGTATGAATATACGGCAGTCGCTTGTTGAAATCCGCAGTAGATAAAGGCCGACACAAGAAATAGCCTTGCACCAGATCACAACCAATACTGACCAGATAGTCCAGTGTGGCTGCATCTTCCACGCCTTCTGCCACCATTGTAAAATTCAGATTGCGGGTAAGATCCATGGTGGCTCTGACTACCTGCGCATCTTTGTCGTGTGTCAATATCTTCTGGATGAACGACTTGTCCAGCTTAAGCTCGCTGATGGGTAATGTGGTCAGATAAGACAAGGATGAGTAGCCCGTACCGTAATCATCTACAGATATCCTGACTCCCAGATCGCTGATTTCCTGCAGCACGCTAACAGCATGCTCAGGGTCTTGCATGACCGCACTTTCTGTCACTTCAATGATCAGCGAATTAGCTGGCATACCTGCATCTGCCAGTGCGCTGTTTATCTGATCTACAATTTTACGATCAATCAGACTACGGGCAGACACGTTTACCGCTACTGACAGATCAAAACCTTTCTGACGCCATTGCTGGCACTCTCGCAGAGCCTGATCAAATACCAAAGCCGTCAGATCGTTGATCAGACCCAAGCTCTCTGCCATCGGTATGAAAACATCAGGCGGCACATAACCATGCTCCTCACTAACCCATCTTGCCAGCGCTTCAACTCCGAGCATGCGCCCGGATCGTAGACAATATTTTGGCTGAAAATGCACGCTGATATCTCTCTGGGCAATCGCATCTCGCAGTGCGTTGCTAACCAGCAGTGTGGAGACGTGGTTGTGATCACGGCCCGAATCATACACAGAACTAGCCTTGCCAGAACTTTTCGCCAGATACATCGCTACATCTGAGCACCGAAGCAGTTCAGATAATTCATCGCCGTGTTCAGGATATAACGCAATTCCAATGCTGACACCCAATGCCACACTATAGCCGTTGACATCGTAGCTCTGGCAAATTACATTCGCTATATCGCTGGCAACACTGTTGGCCTGCGCTGTGTCAGATTCTGGCAAGATCACTGCGAATTCGTCACCTCCTAGCCGAGCAACGAAACCGGTCTGTGGAATGGCAGCCTTGATACGAATACCACATTCACACAAAACCTGATCGCCCGGTTCATGACCCAGCGTATCGTTGATCTGTTTGAAATTATCCAGATCCAGCAGCATGACTGTAAACGTCTTACCCCGCTTAAGTGCCTTAGTCACTTCCAGTTCAAAGTGCAACCTGTTAGGCAGACCTGTAAGCGAGTCGTGCCTAGCCTGATAAGACAACTCTGATGTCATGGCCCGGTTGCGGGCAGAATCAATGAACACGAGCAGCACAACACCAATCAGTCCGATAACGGTCACCCCTGCAACCGTAAACAGACCTTGCTGTGTTTGAGACTTTGCCAGAGACAATGCCGGTGCGAGAGGGATGTTCACTTCGATGGCGCCCAGCAGATCGTGCAGAGCCCATTGCTTGCCGGGCGCAACCCCTGCATTGATACGCCGAGCAATAATGTCCTCTCTTTTTTCAAGATCGTTATGGCAATTGACACAAGAGGTGGAACTGGCAGGATCAGACCGCAGATATCGCAGGGTCTGCTCACCATCCCGGGATTCTATGCGCCAGACGGGTATCCAGTCTATCGGGCCAGCTGCCTTGCTAGCTTGCTGCTGTTCCAGCTCGGCCCAGGCCCATTGCTGAAAGTCATCAACAATACCCTGATCGTCTGCCAGATTCCAACGACTGACAGGCCTGAAATTGAACGCCGATTGCGCAACTGATTGCGATCTTTTAGACAGTTCTCTGAGAAACTGTGCAGGTAGCGGGATATGTCCTACTCGATCTTCAGACACTTCATGTGCACCAAAACCGTCACTCTTTAGTTTGGATACTGCCAGCGATGAGTAAGCTGAACGTGCAGCACTAGACTGATCTGCCACAATCTCGGCAAGCTTGATAGCCTCAAATTCTATCAACGCATCCTGGCTTCTCGATACAACGGCCCAGGTAACTACGGAGACCACCACCAGAAAAGAAATACTGATCAGCACAACCAGCATTCGCAACTTGACGTGCAATCCCAGTGTGTTGAACATCGAATGCATAACTACGCCTGGATTAAATTAGTCTGAATCAAGTCACCCATCTCCCTGACACTCGCGAGCAGTACTACTTGTTTCGACCTTCAAATCGTTTTGTTAAGCTTAAAAAATAAGCAGATAACGTCCATCGCTAAGATGTACTCAATTACCTGGCATGAGTGGGATACGCTTATCGTAGTAACGGTTAGCTCGGAGACCACACGCCAGGGAACGCTGCCAGATCTTCGGGCTTGAGTCGGCCTTTGGCGTAGAAATCGTCGAGTGCTTCTTCATCCAGCTCCTGAGGCACGCCGGCAGCATCGGTGTAAGTCCAATCACCAAAAATGGCCATCAGAAAGAGAGTCTCTAGCATGTCGCCAATTCTCACTGCCTGTTCGACAGCAAACCCTTGCAGATCTTCCATGGTCAATGGCGCTTGCCGTTTGTCGTATTCCCCACGCAAGTAGGAAGAGATACCTTCGTCCCACAGAGGACTTACTGGTTCTGGTTGCATACTGTTTCACTGGCCGTTACAAATCGTATTGACCCATCCGGTGCAAACATGTTGCCAGAACCCTGAAGTGAATAGCGGCACTCTCTCAAAGTGTGAGGTAGCACGTAAAACGATAATCCACCTGATGTTAGTCACGCTTAAGACCAGCGACCAGCAAGACAGCACCCGATAATCCGATCAACCAGATCCACCATGGCGCACCGGTATTTCCACTGATAGTGTGAGCGCTGGCCAGCAACGCTGCAGTGAGCACCAGACAGGCACCACTTATCGTGCGTCGCAGTGCTTTTCCGGTTTGAACAGTGCCGTTATACGGTTTGCCTGAGCCCACGGACGTCACGGAGGAAATGCCTAGCGACAGTGTTTGATTCTGCAGGCTCAGGAAATCATGAACCAGCATGGGCATCTCCGGCATGGCCTTGACGATAGCCGGTGCCTGTTCGATAAAACGTTTCAGTAACACCTGAGGATTGTTTCGCTTGACCACCCAACGCTGTAAAAACGGTTTACCGGTTGCCCACAGATCCAGGTCGGGATACAACTGTCGACCCAGTCCTTCTATATTGAGTAACGTTTTCTGGAGTAGTACCAGTTGCGGTTGTACTTCCATTTCAAACCGTCGTGCAACATGAAACAGTTTCAGTAATACATCGCCGAAAGATATCTCTGATAAAGGCTTGTCGAATATAGGTTCGCAGACCGCACGCACACCTGCCTCAAGCTCACTGACGCGCGTATGTCTAGGCACCCAGCCCGAGTCGATATGTAGCTGAGCAACACGCCGGTAGTCTCGCTGGAAAAACGCCAGTAGATTTTCTCCAATATAGCGTTGGTCTTCATCAGTCAGTGAGCCGACAATGCCAAAGTCCACCGCGATGTACTGCGGGTGATCCGGGTTTTCGGTGGATACAAAGATGTTGCCCGGGTGCATGTCTGCATGAAAGAAATTATGTTCGAACACTTGTGTATAGAAGATCTCCACACCGTGTTCGGCCAGTTTTTTCATGTTCATGCCTATCGCTTCCATAGCGGCTATGTCGCGAATAGGTATCCCTGATATGCGCTCCTGAACGAGCACAGAGTTACGCGTGTATTCCCAGTAGATTTCAGGAATATAGAGCGTGTCGGAATCCTTGAAATTGTTACGCAGCACTACCGCGTTGGTAGCCTCGGCGACCAGGTTCAACTCATCGTGTATGGTTCTGTCATATTCTGCAACGACCTCACGTGGACGCAGACGTTGTCCATCCTGCAATGCCCAGGCCGCCATATCGGCTAGCACATACATCAGGCTGATATCCCTGTCTATCGTGTTCTTGATATCAGGCCGCAACACCTTGACTACAGCCTGAGTGCCATCGTGCAGCTCAACGCCGTGAACCTGCGCAATGGACGCCGATGCAATCGGTACGTCTTCAAAATGCTTGAACGCGACCTCAATACGCTCACCCAATGCACTTTCTATCTCAGAGCGCGCCACATCACTGGAAAACGGCTTGACCTTGTCTTGCAGTACCGTTAGTTCGTCACCGATATCGTCAGGTAGCAGATCACGTCGAGTGGAAAGCATCTGTCCGAGCTTGACGAAGACCGGACCCAGCTCTTCCAGGGCTAACCGGATGCGTTCACCCCGAGGCAATTTGCGAGTGTCTTTGTGCAGCCAGCGCGTAGGTGACAACATGAAAACATGCTGCAATGCACTCACAGGGGTCTGATCAAGCAGCAACTTTTCCAGCGCATACTTGACCATGACATGCTCAATGCGCGCGAACCTGGCCAGACGACTGAGAATCATCAACCGTTCCCTCCCGGATTTCGGCTGCCAGTTTTCTCAAGTTGCTGTACTCGAGCTTCAAGTCGATCCACACTGGCACGAATATCATCCACGTCAGTACAGTAGGCGGTGACCTCGGAGTTGGGTGCCAGCAGTTGCACTTCCTCCTGCAGATACTCACCGGTGTTCTGTGACATCGCCTCCTGCGTACGTTTTATCCAGCCACTCAGCAACCCACCGGCTACGCCGGCACGGTGTACCAGTGAGTCACCAATGAGTGGTGACAAGAAACCTTCCCAGTCAGGATCCAGCTCGGCAATGATCTCTCTGAGCAGCTGGCCGGTACCGATGTCACCTCCTACAGTAACCTCTCCCCGGTACAAGGCATCGTTGCCCGCTGACATCGAACGCAAGGCACTCAAAGTGCCTGTCAACGTTGTATCTGCCGGCGTGTCAATCACACCGATGAAATGAATGTGCTTGTCCACAATGGACATCACAACGTTCAACTCGGGCGACGTCACATGGATAGCAATGACCTTGCCGTCTAGTGCGCTCAGTCGTTCGCGCGTTTCAGGATCCAGTCGCAGCAGCGCTTCAATGCCGCGCTCGGCTGTCACTCGCAGGGGAAGGGGAAGATCCATAATCTATGCGTCGGCTGAATCAGACCCTAAAACCCTTGTGCAGTGCTACGACACCACCTGTCAGGTTGTGGTAACTGGTCTTGGCAAACCCTGCAGTGCCCATCATGTCTTCCAATGTCGCCTGATCCGGATGCATACGAATAGATTCAGCCAGATAACGATAGCTCTCTGCGTCGTTGGCAACCAGCTTCCCCATTAAAGGCAAAGCTGAAAAAGAATAGGCATCGTAGGCCTTACTCAGGAGAGGTAGCACGGGTTTGGAAAATTCCAGAATAAGCAGACGCCCGCCCGGTTTCAATACGCGATTCATGGAGGCCAGCGCTTTGTCCTTGTCGGTGACATTGCGCAAGCCGAATGCGATAGTAATGCAGTCAAACGATTCGTCTTCGAAAGGTAGCTCTTCTGCATTGGCTTGTGTGTAGACGATATTGCCGATCAGCCCCGAGTCCACAAGTTTGTCACGACCGGTACGTAGCATGGATGCATTGATGTCGGCCAATACGACCCGTCCCTCTTTACCCACGCGACGGGAAAACTGTGCTGCCAGGTCGCCTGTCCCACCCGCAATATCCAGAATACTGTGACCCGCTCGCACACCAGACTGATCAATCGTGAAGCGTTTCCAGAGACGATGCACACCAAACGACATGAGGTCGTTCATGACATCGTACTTGGCTGCAACTGAATCAAATACCTGCCCGACCATGCCTGCTTTCGCGCTGGCATCGACGTTCTGGTAACCAAAATGTGTTTTGTTCTCACTCACGCCTTGCATACCTCGTTAACGCCTTGCTGGATCAATGAATTCATGAAGAACCTCGACTCTTGCCAGCAGCCTCGAGTTTGGTCAGATAATCCTGCCAGTTCTTCTCGTAATTCTTGCCGAGCCCGTACAGATAATCCCAAGTGAACAGCCCCGAATCATGGCCGTCATCAAAGATGATCTTCAGAGCATAG
>ENA-ORXT01001155-ORXT01001155.1-marine-metagenome-genome-assembly--contig:-NODE-1155-length-36759-cov-12.893708_pt1 | contig 36759 bp, 58 predicted proteins | sample MGYA00237868_ERZ511482 | MGnify/ENA metagenome assembly ERZ511482 | reverse complement strand
CCTTCGTCCACCATAGATTGCAGGTATAATTCTAAGTCATCCTCATTGTGATCTTCGTTATAATGTTTTACCACTTTGTATGTTTCTCTGTTTGGAGAATCTCTATGTAGCCCCAGTAGATGAGCTCTTTTTATCCATTTATCTAAGTCTTTACGGCTTATTAGGATGTGATCGGCGTCTTTTCCCTCGATTCCTGATTCTATCTCTTCGTATAATTTCATTCTATTTAGAGTTTAATTGCTTTGATATGTTCTTTAAAGATAATTCTATTACGCCTCGCTCGAATTCATCACTATGCGCAAGTATGTTCTCTACTTCGCATTCCGCCCTATTGATAACCATCTTCTTGAACTCATCAGTCTTCATATAGTCTGATAATATCTTATCAACTTTTTCTTTGTCTGTTAGAATAAGTTGTTTGACTATTTCTTTAAGTAAATTTTCTATCATGATTGTTTGTTTAGTTTGTCTTCGAGTATTTCAAAGGCTTTTTCAAATGCTTGCGTTTCTGCCTCCTTTCTTGTTTTTAGCCTTGAGTTATATTCTCTTACGGTCCCAACACATTCGCTATAGTATTCGTTAGTTGGGAAGTTATGTGAATAATATAGCTTGTGATTATGATGGTACGGTGTGATGTCTATTTCAAGTCCTTGCTCATCAAAGAAGTCGTAAAGGTCACGGGTATTGAAATGTAAGAACTTGCAGCCATTAGAACCTGACGTAAACATTTTTATCCTATCGTTATCTACTTCATACCCCCAATAGTCCGTATTTAGGTGAAAATGCAATCTCCCCAATGCTTTCGGGTGCTTCTCTTCTATTTTGGTCCAGTTCATAGTGCTATGCTTTTTTGTTTAGTTACCAATATATAGTAATTGCTGATAATTCGCCTAATATATTAAGCATTCTTAAATTATACCCTTGCTTATTTAATTGAGATATGATTTTATTTGTAAAATTTCCTTCTAATCTTACCTCGGATTCACCTCTTAGCGCAGCTTCCTTTATGCTATTGTAAATTGAGTTTAACTTACTTTGATCTATAGCACTGTTTTTATCAGTTATTTTGTTTGCTTCTTTTGCTGTCATTTTATGCTTCTTTAAATGTTGATCTATGAGGAGTGTAGTATCCGCCTGCGTCTGGTTCAAAATGTTTCAATAACTGGGGAATGTAATTGAATCTAAGCCTCATATAGTCCCCTATAATACCCTTCAATTCGCCCGCAGGGGTAGTTCTATAAAGTTTATTTAGATCTTTACGATTAGGCAGATGCTTATTGTCGTCATAGTACTTATTCATCGTGGCGCAGAAGAAACTATCATCACATTCTATAACACCTACGTATTTAAGATTATCCCTCTCTTTCTGCTCTACCTTATAATAGTGATGTTCAGCAAATTCTTTGCCATATCCTGGGCTTTTCTTATCGTTATCAATAGAAGAGTATTGGTATATAAAATATTTATTCATGTTAATATTTCCTATTTAGTTTAACCATATATCATTTTCTTTCTTTCTAATAATTCTTCCTCAGTTTCTTTTAGATTTTTTAATTTATAAGTCTTTCCGTTAACAATCCTTGATATAGTTTTCCTACCCACCCCATAATCTTTAGCGATTCGAGAATGTGATTCTTTAGTTTCAGCCCATCTTTTCCTTATTTCTAATACTTCAAAAGTAGTAAATTTATCGGAGGGGTGGTTTGATCCTCTCATAGGATTCTGTAATCCTATTTCCCATGAATGACTATTGTTTTCTTGAGGAGTAGTCCAGTCTAAATTATTAACATTGTTATTTAATTTATTACCATCTTTATGGTTTACATGATACTTTTCGTCATTTTCTATGGGGTTAAAAGTTTTCATGACAATCCTATGAATTTTAAGCTTGCTGCTACTTCCGTTTTTAGATAAAGTCACGCTACAGTACCCCGTCCTTTTACAAGGAGTAATCTTCATTAATCTACCTTTAACAAACATCTTATTATCACCATTATTAACAAATCTATCTTTACTAATAACCTTACCACATTCAGATATATCATATTCATTTTCATAACCAACTAAAGGTTTCCAAATCTCTGAATTTTTAAAATATACTTCTTTATTTGCATTCAAATTATCTCTCCTACCTTTTAAATATTTAGAACATTCCAACAATACTGACCTATCAATTTTATCATCATAAATATCTAAAACTAAATCTATCCCTTTTGCTACCAAATCGGAAGTATATGATTCAAGTTCATTTAGTTTATTCAATATATGGTTTGGTATATTATTCCCCATAATATTTTATTCTTTTCTGTATTAATTCATTCTCAGTTTCTACATTATTTTCATCGGGTACGCACACATCTACAGGACATACTGCTTCACAACTTGGCATATCATGAAAACCCACACACTCTGTGCAAAGCTCAGGAACTATGAAGTATATATCATTGGACAGCGGCTCTTGCATGTCTTCAACTTTCACAGTACTGCCATTATAAGTTATATTATCCCCCTCTTTTAGTATTTTAGACTTATCCTCTGCCTCGGACTGAGTTAAGAAGTTCCACTTGTCTCCGTAGTCAAAAATAGCGTGCTGAGGGCACTCGATTCTGCACAAATCACAGTTAATGCATCCATCTGTTATTTTTATAGCCATTACTTGACTTCTAATATTTTATAATCTCCATGCACAGCCTCATGATTATTCATAGCTTCTAATATTAATCTTAGTTCAGTAAACTCCGAGTAATCTAATACTATATCTTCCTTATCTATAAGTTTTATTGTTACTTTACCTTCAAGTAAATCATCTTCAGCTTTAACAACAACTTGTTTGGGGTTAGTCCATAGAGTATTATCTGATCTACGCATTTTAAATTTAACCTTATCCTCACTGTCTTTCGTTTTCACAGTGTACTCTACAGATTCACTTTCAATTAATATATACTTTTTCTTTTTCATATACCTAACTTTTTTATTTCTATTTCGTAATCTAATGTTAATTCCTCTCCTTTTACAACATCTCTAAGTAATTTAATATAATATATTTCTACATCATAGTTTCCATCGGACATAATTAAGGTGCAGTTAGGATTCTCAGAATGATTTAAGTAACCACCTACAGGAGTTCTACTAACTAATTCTAATGATCTAACTACTACATGAGTTATTATATTATTTAACTTACTGAAATTATCTGTTACAAAAATACCTTCTCCATCTATATCTGATTTTAACCTCTCTAATTCAGGTGGAATAGGACTATAATTGTAGTCTGTACTCAACTTCATATTAATCTATTTCATTTAATACATCTCCATTAGGTAATATTATGTTAATTTCTTTACCTACTTTTAGAGCGTATTTTATTGTGTAGTTAGTACCCCCTCTGTGATCAAAATTATCTCCTGATGGAGTTGCTATCATAATATCACAGTCATTTACTATATCTCTATTCCTTTCAAAATGTGTCTTACTTTCTCTTTCTTCATCTCTTGGGTTAGGATCTCTGTAAGTCATATCGTCTTCATCTAATTTAGAATGACCTGGATATCCTATAGTGTATACCCCAAGACCAGATGAGAGAAGTGCGAATCCTGCATCTGACCCAACACACATTCCATCTATAGTCTTAGTAGGCTCTTCATCCTCTAATATCTGAGCTACCCTATTTATTTGGGCATCTGTCATCCCATTCCTTGTACCTGTAAATCCTATAATCATTATATATTATCTAAAGCTTGTTGTATTTTATATTCACTTGTCTTCTTAGGAAATCTTTTCTTAAAATCTTTATAAATCTCTTTTATAACCCTCATTTCTTTGCTACTCATATTGTATTTAGCAGGTTTATAGATGTCGAAATCATGTATTTTCCACATTTTAACATCGCCTATTAGGAAGTGGTCACTATCTTCTGACGCCGAATCTGGGTTATTTACATATTTAGTTATTATCAATCTTATATGTTTAGGTAGGCTATTAAAGTCCTCTAAATTAAGATTTATATTACTAAAGGTTACTTCTGCATGATCAGACTTAGTTACTGTAATATTACCTACAGGGGGAGGGAATTCTACCCATTCCTCGATCTGCGGCGACTCCATAGGTACTTCCTTAATATCCTCTTTGTTAATGTAGTTTGAATATAGATGTTCTCCTGCGAAATATGCGCAAGCTATACCTCCAACAACAATTACTAATGTTTCAATCATTTTTCTCATTTATTTACTTAGTTTTTCATAGTATGAGGTTGTCCCTTCTGTAAAATACTCAACCAATCTCTTCTTCTCTTCTGTGTATTCCCTATTGTATGGCACAAATTTATCTAATTCTTTCCCTGCGAAATACTTATCATCTGGACCTAAAGGAGAGTCTGATAAAGCCTCTTTATAGCTCATAAGAACTTCATCTTTTAATATATTTGGAAGTATCTTCATAAACGCATTCCACCCCTTTTTCCAATGGTTTGTTGCGAAATGTATTTCTTCATTAGTTAATTTAGATTCATCATACTTGTCACAAGAACCGTGTCCAGTGTAGTTATCTATCTCTTTTACTATCATTTTAATTTATTTATAGCTTCTATAATCTTTCTCTTATCTGATATAGACCAATCTTCTTTAATTATAATGTCATCTACCTCTGTTCCTGATATATTTTCCAGAAATCTGTCGTATTCAGCGTCTGTCAATCTTAAGCCATGCATGAGCGGTAGATGTAACATATCATGTAGACATAGAGACGCTTTCTTACCTACACCTCTTCCTGCGACCGTATGGCGGTAGTCTCTTATCTTTTCTCCCGATATTCTTGAATACCCTTTCATTAATCATATATTTTATATAAAATTCTATCTGCTTCCATACACCCCCCAAATTTATTTATTGGTTTAAAAATTAGATTATCTGAAAATATATCTATATAAGAATCGCCCATAATAGCTTCTAATTTATTATCTGCGTAATTTTTATATACAATTTTACAACCTTTGGGGTATTTCTTTCTAAAAAAGGCTAATCTGATTAAATCATGTTCTGTTAAATCCTCTTTCATACTATCCATCTATTTAATAATTGAGCTTCCATTATATTACCGAATTCAGCCTCTCCCATATCATCTACAGGTATCTCAAATCTAACAAAATTTGCATGAGGTCTTAAATATAAAGGTGCTCTATAAAATGCAACTCCATTTTTAATTCTCATAAACTGAGCTTGAGGCTTTTGCTTGTATAAAGCTTTTTTAATTTCTGTATTAGTCATTATTTATTATTTAGTTTCATACGTAAATTCTATATAGTCTATTCCATAGTTATTTTCCCATTCATTCTCCCTATTGTCTTTAATCTGAATATGAGTGTCAACTAACTTATTTTTACTGGGGTCAACATCATATGTTGATTTAAGAATCTCTATAATATCCTCTCCAGTAAACTTAAATTTAACTTCACTTTTCATTATTTAGCTATTTGTAATATAAATTCAACAGTCTTATCATCTATACTTCCTTGCATGTATTTAGTCTCTACCCCCATATCTCCTGTCACATCATCCCTGAAATCACTACAAACACACTCTTTGTAGTCTTTGGGCAAATTAATAATCATGTATTTCAACTTATCGAATACAGTCTTATTTATTACTTTGTTAACAAAGACATTAGAGTTTTGGTTCCAAGAAACAGGAATAATCATAGATGTCCTTAATGTTGTCATAGGGACTACAAAAGAGACCCCTTTTACTTGTGTTAATATTATTATTTTCTCTCCCATATTATTCTTCTTCTTCATTGTTATCTAATGACTCCTGATATTTCATCATAGCCTCATTTATTCTTTTCTGCTCTTTTTTATAAAAATCAAGCATCTCTTTTTGTAATCTCCTTTTACGTGCAGCGACTCTCTTCTTGTGTCCTTTGCGTGTATCTCTTGTTCTACTTAATGGCATCCGTTTCTTTTATTTATTATTTTAATTATTTTCTTCATTCTTTTTCTATTCAAGAAAACCTCTTTACTCTTCTCATAATCTTTATACTCTTTCTCAGTAAGAACTTCTTTGTACATTGGACTAGATAATCCGTTAATCCTGTCATAATCTCTGAACACTATCCCATCTGGAACATTATTATTCTCAGCTCTAACAGCTTTCATAGACACATCTATATCTGACTTATGGACCATTCCGTACAGAAAATAGTCACCCATAGTGACTTGTCCGCTATGTTTAAGTAATATATCAAAAGCTGCAGAACAACAGATTCCATCTAAATGAAGCTCTACTTCCTTGAATTCAGATATAGCCTCTGATATGTGAGCAGCATATTGACTAAATCCTCCAACTGATGAAAAATATACCTTAGTCTTTTTCCTTAAATCTAACTCATCTAACATACTCATCAGAAAGTATGAACTCTCCTGTGTTATAGGAGATTCAAAAAACACTCTATTCAATTTATTCTTATTCTTGTTACTCTTCTTCTTCTTCTTCGACATTTTTCTTTTTTAGTGTTACGTGATATAAAATTTCTGTTAATTTTTGTATTTTTATTATAATTATATCCCCCGACCATTGATGGGGTTTTTCGCTAACCAAGTTGTCAGCTATTAAAATCATATTATCCTTTATCTCAAATTCATTAGGGAATATATTATTATACCCCTTAGGTAACATAGATATGATCGTATCATACACATCATTCTCATGAGCTGTAAACTCTGTATCTCTAAAATATTTAGTCATATACTTTTACTCCTTTTAAATACTTCTCTACTATCTTTTTATACCCTGTTTCTGACTTAGCTTTCTTCAAAGAATTATACTCTTTACGTAATATGTAAGAGTGATAATCATAGTCATCTACTTTATAGTAAAATTTATAAAGTAGTTTTTCAGATAAATCTATTTTGATAGGGTGTAATTTAACCCTAAGCTTTGTCCTAACTGCCCCCGAATCCATAACCCATTTCAACCCTGCGTAAGGGAATACTTCTTGCACTTCTTCAGGCTGTATTAACCCTTCCTGACACACTACATTAAAATAGTTAGGAGCTGTGTATAAGTATTCTTTAGATTTATTTTTATCTGGGTTGTATTTAGGGTTCCTTAAATTTTCTCCTTTCTCCTTAAAAGTTTTAAGTAAGAATTCATGTTTAGGTTTCTTATCTTTCTGCTCTTTAGCCCAATCTGACCGAGAGACCTTAACTTCAAATTCAGTAGATAGGTTGGATTTAGACAACATGAACCCATCACTTTCCCATAGGTTATCACCTTCTCCGTGAAATACATATTTATTTCTACAGAAAAAATTATAATCTCTGTGATATTTCATATACAAATTGTAGAGAACACTCTTCTCAGTGTGGTTCTTACCGTATCTTTCAGTTGACTTCTTTCTACTTTTACTCCTCCTGCTCATTAAATCTATTATCTTCTATATCTGATCTTGTTAATCCGTATTTAAGGTTAAACCAATTAAAAGCTTTGTCGGCACTATACTTCCCTTTGTACTTATTCACATTAAAAGTTTTAGAGTATTCATCAATAAACCAATCTCTAAAAACCCTTTCTTGAGACTCAACCCAGAAAAACTCTACAAACCAAGGGTCCACAATAATACCACTCTGTATTTTTTGTTCATTCTCATTACAGTACTCTATTGTAAGATCATCTGTACCTATTATCTCACCCATCTTCTTTATAGCCTTTGGGATAAAATTTGAGGCTCTATTCAACTTCTCGTCCATCTAAATAAACTTTTCTTGCGTATTCCGCTATTAAAAATGCGTCAACCATATTGTGATTGACAACTCTACTTCTTTTTGTGGGCAGGAAAGTCTCATCTTCCCATCTAATACCTAATATCCTCTTAGCCGCTTTTAAAGCTGTGGCTTTAGTATCCTTCTTACCCTTATCATTCTTCACTATATCTTCATTAATTAATATTTCTTTCTGCCATTGCTTAGGGCTTGGAGTTATAAGCTCATCCCCGAACATTGAAACTCCTTGTAAACAAGCCCCTACTGATAATCCGAACTGAAAATTAGCTTTAGCACTTGCCCCAAAAACACTATGAGGCAGTTCACAAGAAACCATCTTTATGTAGGCATAAGGCTCCATGTTTATATCCATAACGAACTCCTCATACTCATAATGAGGGAAATCACCTTTATCCTTTAAAAGAACTAATGTCTTTATATTCCCCTCTATATCTAAACTACATATTGAAGGTGACTTCCCTGGATCTATGCCTAAAAACAATTTCACTTAAAAAATATTAATAGTGCTAAAAATATAAATACTACAATAAGTATTGATATCCATATAGGGGATAACACCCATATCCAACTCCATGTTATATAACCAGTTAATTTTAATCCAATAAATAGTACTGTTAATAAAGAAGTGAATCCTGCACCACCTGATATATTTGTCTTCTGATTACTCATACTCTTTTGATATTAATAGTTTTAAATAATTTACATTACTAAGTTTATAAATTGTCCCACAAGTGTTACATTTCATAATCCTTTGAATAGTACCTGCAGCAGTCGTAGTCGTCTGATATAAACTCACATCTTCACTTCCACACTCAGGGCAAGAAAATTTCTCACCACCTTCTATTACACCTACATGGAACTTAGCTTTAAAATAAGGTCTAAGTTTAACATATAACTCTTCAGTAGTAATAATGTCACCTATATTGTAATCTACCATTTTCTGCAGATATTCCTTAGATTCTTTTTTAGTACCCCACTGTATCTTCTCCCACATAATCCTACCCTCATGAGAAAGTTTTTGAGTAAGACCAAAGTATTTAGCCATGTACTCCATAGAATAACTTGGTATTCTAAAAGCTTTTTTAGCTTGTTTTTGTACATCAAATGATTTCACAAAATGATTAAACTCAAGACTATACTTAGCAGCTCTAGCAGCCATCCACCTATTATCGAAATTATCATTATTGACTCCTATAACTACATCAGCTTTATTATACTGAACTAAAAAATCTGCTACTAACTTCTTATCATCTTTATTAGAATCCCATGTAAGATGTTCTACTTTATTAGAGCCTATCCATTTCCATGCAACAGTTATTATTTTAGGTTCTTCAGATAATTGCCTATGACCTATATATTGCTTACCTGTCCAGAATACATTAGCCCTGATCATAGTAGTTTCAATGTCATAAACTAATATCTTAGTCTCTTTTACTTTAAGTTTCCCTGTACCGAAGCGAGTGCGGATATACGTCCTTAGCACGTTCACCTCATGCTCATCAGCATCTTTACCTAAAACTATCCTTGCTAATGCAGTATAACCTTTATACTGATTCTCAGGTTTCTCCATCTCTCTTTTAATCTCTGTATCATATACAGAAAATCTACTAATCTTTTTTGCCATATTCTCTATCTACTATTTTTAACATTTTTTCTACTTCCTTCTTATTGTAATCTAAATCATACCTGTCAAAATTATTTTTATCATAATTCTTGTGATGAATCATCACTTGATTTCTAGGCTTAAAGCCAGCTAATTCTAACATATATTGGTAGATACTTAATTGGAAAGCTGTTTTCTGAGGTTTGGTTGCATCAAATCTGTTGAATGGGTGTTTATATTTAAACAGAGATCCCCATCCGCCCATATTCTTAAATGTCTTATAATCCTCTATATCCGTGTACCTATATTTCCTTTTTGATTCTATAAACCCTAAATCTGCTTGACCTGTAATAAATATATTTTCTAATTCAGTATAAAGCAACAACTCAGGATAACATCCATCTTCTAAATCAAATAAGTTAGACTCTATAGTCTCATTATCATTTTCTTTTATATATTCTATTACTTTGTATTCTTTGCCATCACTTCCATTTATCTGAAACCCTCTCTCATAAGTTTCATTTTCCATCATCTCATGAAACTCAGTACCCATTTCCCCTGATAATTCATAACCTGCTAATATCTTATTTTTCTCTATAAAGAACTCCTTAGCATCTATCTCAGGTAATAATGAATTTAAAAAAGATTGAGGAGGTCTCATAGCCAACTTCCCTCTCGCATATCCTGCCTCTCTCCTCAACCTTTTAAATTCTTCTGCACCTATTATGTTTTTTATAGCTGAATTAGTAGATTGGTAATCACTATCAAAAGGCTCTGCTATAAATTTCTTAACTACACTTGTAGCTGATACACAAACTTTTCCTGTATTACTTTCATATCTGTGACCATCTTCACTAAAAACTATCTTAACTTCTTTACCTTTCTTCACTACTCTAATATAAGCAATAATATTTAAGTATATGGCTCTGGGGAAACCATTAACTAAAGTTTAACTTTACCTATGTTAAAGTTAGTTTAAAGGTTTTCTTACAGGGGTTTCTTTAAATATTATTTACTACCTTTACTATATAATTAATTAATTAATTCCCTTACAATGCAGATTGTACGGATCGTGCAGATTCGGCAAGATGGGTTGGAAGGGAATATACTATTAACAATAATTAATTACTTATAATTACTTATAAATTAAATATTTTACATAAAGTTACCTGAATTTAGGTAAATTCCTGTAATTACGTATTATATTTGTAATTCGAAAAGAAAGTGAAGAATAACAGACTGACACTACAGAAAGACTTTACCTATCGTAAGGGAGTTGCTGATGCTATACTTAAAATAGTTTCAATATACTCTTCTTTAGGTGTTAAACAAACTTTAACAAAGAGAGAATCCGAGTTTTATGTTTGCTTAGTAATAATAACTTTATTAGGTTATCATATATATTCAGAAGAATCTGATGATATTTTTAACTCTATATATGGTAAACATAGAAGATACGAAAGGAAAGATATGCTTAAGAAAGTCATTAAAAGAGAATGGGCTAAAGAAGTAGGGGCAGATATAGAATTGCCACCTTTTCTTAGGGATTTAGATTTAGAAGAGGGAGAGTTTGTTTTTAATGTTAAAATTACATGGAACGAGGAACAATTGGAAACTCTATAATAGATAGGATATGGGCTAAAATATCTGATTTTGATTATAGTGTAGAAGATGCTGAAATACTTATATCAGCAAATAGTAAGAACACAATACAGGAAGAATATCTAAATTTAGTACCAGAAGACTTCGATATAAATATATCAGAAGTTGATTCTGCTGAACTAACTGAGTTTTTTGGTCTCCCTGTCAGATTTGTCATAGGAAGTGCAATTAATGATTTCAGAATTATTAAGTAAGTTAAAACCAGAATTGAATAGGTTAGGAGTAAAACACTCTTTAACCCACTCTAAAATGGAGAACATATTAACTTTATATTTCAAAGAACTTAAAGTAATGATTACTGATCCTAGAATGCCTAAGGTCATATTAACAGGTTTAGGTACTTTTAAACCAACAGTAAATCTAATAAATAAAACTTTAAATCAATTGTTTTTTTGGAGAAGAAAAGACAGAAGTAGATTTAATGAGGAGAAAGCAAAAATAATTATAGAGAGGGTATGGACAGTGAGACACAGATTGATGAAGGAAAAGAGGGGACAAAAGACATTTTACGAAACCCACGCAAAAAAATTTCCAGGAAGACAGGTAGAAAGACGGGGACGGTCAGTAAAAAAATCCCCTTCCACGGAGTAATGATAACTCCTTATAATAACAAGCAAGTAAGAGAAGTATTTTTTATTCAGTTTATGGAACTCATTCAAAATGATGAGGAACATAAAGATATGGATCATAACCAAAAGATGTTAGCGGCTAGATGGTTTGCTAGAATGGAGGTGACCAGAGAAAAGAAACATTACGATGCATGGAAAAAGGGTAAAGTCAGTTATAAGTATAGAGGTAAATCCTATAAAGTATTGACAGAGCCTATGGCAGATGCTAAGTACTTGACGGATACAATGAATATAGAGGAAGTAATAGAGAAAGAATTTAACGATGAATTATCAGAATAACGGGGATTTCCATATAGTAGGGATGCCTATAATACCTGAGAATGTTTGCAGGGAAATAGAGGTCTTGACAGGGCTGCTTAAAGTTTTATCAAATGGGATAGTTAAACCTAATGATATGACTTACCAAATTAAGAAGTTAAGGGAATTAGAAGAAAAAGAAAAAATAGACTTAAGTGAGGTCATAAATTGCTGCCAACCTGAAAATACGGTCAGAGAAGCAAGAGAATTTAGACCCCTCCTGTCTAAGGTATTATTAAGGCTATCAAGCCATTTTGAAAGAAAATTAGATTAAGTAAGTAAGTATGAAAATAATAGGTACAACTCCAAAAGAAGATATGAAGATTCAGGAGGAGAGGGAAGCTATAAAAGCAGCAGAAGAACAAAAAGATTATGAAAGTCAACTTAAAGCTTTTAAAAAAGACAATTCTTATTTCAAAGAATATAAAGAAAAAGTCATTAGAAAAGATCATGTCCTCGTTAGATTATTCTTTTATGAGTTTAGTGAGTACAAGGACTCTAAATTATTTTTCACAGATGCAAAAGGGCAACCTAAGAAATTAAGTGAGAATATATACGGAGAAGTTAAGAATGTAGGTAAGGTAATACAATCTACAAAAGAGGGTATAGAGCAAGGAGATATAGTTGTTTTACCTTTTGATAATGCAGAAGGGGTAATGGATAATCCTAAATGGACTGACTACCTTAGATCCTTAGCAGCAAAAGGAGCAGATGCAATACCTCCAGAAGACACAAGGAAAAAGATACCTTCCATAGAAGTTAGATGGAAGAGGTACAGATATAAAAATCCATCTCATGTTAAGATGGATGAGTCAGACAGACTGACTTTTTTATTACCTGATCTAGAGATACACAGTATAGGTTAATGAGATTGTTTGGATATAAATTAGAGCACATACTTAGTCCTGTTAGATGGAAGATGGCTATTAAAGATAAAATTCTTAAAACCTTCGAAGCAAGACCAGGAAAAGTAGAAGATGCTATATGGGAGTCTGAAGTAATTACTTATAGAGCTAAACAGTGTCCACAATGCGTGGAAGCAGGGAAGTGTATAGGTAACGGGGAACCCGATAGCGGCTGTAAATGTCCAGTGCCCAGTTTATTTTTAGGAATGGAAGCGGACTGTGATTTAGGGAATTGGAATGCAGTAAAAGATGAAGAAGATTGGGAGTCTCAGAAGTTGGAAGAGGCTTTTATAATAGATGTTAGAAGATATTAAAATATAGTTAGAATGCAACAACAAGGTAAAACTCCACATTATGTGGTCCATAATAAATTTAATTATGGAACTGTAGATAAAGATGCTACAGTAAAGTGGAAATTTCAGTTCACTGACCCCTCTAAAATAGAGGGTATTGATTATGGTTGTACATGTACTCAACCCAGTAAGTTAGATATGACTACTGGTATTTTAGAGGGTACATTAGAACTTCCTAAAGCGATAAATAACCCTAAGCAAGGTCTCAACTCAGTTAACAAAACTATAACAGTTTACTACAAAGATGGTAAACCTATATGGTCAGAGGATGGCAATGGTTTTTTGAGGTTAACAAGAAATAAAGATAAGAAACAAGATACGTTACATTTAATGGGGGATGTATTAGTACCCAGAGAAGTAACAACGTAATTTCCCACCTAACTAAACTCACCTCGATGTCAGGAGGAATTCCTTTTCCTCCTACATCACTTTTAAACAGATAAAATGAATTTAGATAATATAAAAGGATTAAAAGATATTAGTATTGGGGGTGGAAGAACTCAAATTACTTTTTGCAGGAATTGTAAAACTTGCCCTGCAATAGATATATCAGATGATAAAGACGATGTTGTACTTGGAGGTGAAGAAGAAGGATACACAAAATTTACTAAAGATCAATTCGCTGCTTTCATAGATGTTGTAAAAGCAGGTGCTTTTGATGAATACATTGACTAATGAAAATACTACTGAAGTACGGGAAATATAAATTTGCAGAACATTCTGCACAATTAATTGAGAAACCCTGTTACATCGGTGTAAATGAGTGTTTTAAGCCTGAAAAGGAATGCACAGGATGTGCTGAGTGTAAGAAAGAAGTGAAGTCGAAGAAAAAGGTAATAGCGAGAATACCTTTCGAAAAAAGAATACACCCCTGTTATAAAGATCATGTAGATGGTTGTTATAAAGGAGGTTTTTATGAATTAGCAGATAAAGATAGAGTAGATCTATCTGGCTGTAAAGATTGCAATTAAAAAATAAATTATGATATTTGGAACTTCATTTTTAGTATGGCTGTTAGGATATGTGATTGTCTTCGCCTATCTATATAAGAAACACAGCGACTCTATCTCCGTAGAGGGAATATTTATACCTATTACGAGTTGGACAGGAGTTTTAGCTTTTTTACTAGTAGAGGGAACTAAAAGAGTAGTTACTTTGTTAGATAAGAAGAAAGAGGAAGTTTAATGGATATAGAAGACAGAATACCCACATCTAAACAGAAAAAAGAGGCTATAAGAATAGCTAAAGAAATAATATTAGAGGGTAAGATAGATTTAGATGAAGAAGAAATATACGCAAACGTGCTAAAGCACGTAGTAAAATTTGAATATTAAAAAAAGTAAGTAAGTATGTACGGTAACCCTAATAGAATAAATTCGGATATTATTTTTCAAATGGTTTTTAATCAGGAGCAAATAAATCTTAAGTTAGGATATATTAAAGAGGATGATTTTGATGATATAGTTATAGAAAGATTTAATAATTATGTAGAAAATTTAAAAACAGATTAAAATGAATACAATTAATTACATAAACTTTAACATAAATATTGCCATAGGGTAATATAATGGGAGGTAGTGTAATTGGTTAACATTTTTGCGCTGATACCGCAAAGCTCGGAGTTCAAGTCTCCGCCTCCCGACAAAAGTGATCGGGACCTTTAACTCAGTTGGTCAGAGTATCTCACTCATAATGAGAAAGTCGTAGGTTCAAGCCCTACAAGGTCCACCAACGGGAGTATAGCTTAGACGGATAAAGCACTTGGTTTGCAACCAAGATATCGGGGGTTCAAGTCCCTCTACTTCCACTTAACTACTAGCCTTAGTAGCTCAGAGGAAGAGCGTTCGCCTGTTAAGCGAAGGGTCGGAATATCGTAATTTCCCTAAGGCGCAAAAGATAAATCGGAAGATAGTGAACTAAATTAATAGTAAGTTCGTTATAAAAGTGTAAATTAAAAGTTATGAATACGAAGGTAAAATATAAACAGGTTGGAGTTATCGTGGAAGACGATGACGTAGCCAAACTATACCCCCTCGTAGCTCAGATGGTTAGAGTAACCGACTTTTAATCGGTGTGTCATAGGTTCGATCCCTATCGGGGGGACTTTAAAAAGTTATAGTTCCTTAGCTCAGTTGGTTCAGAGCACCTCGTTTACACCGAGAAGGTCGTAAGTTCGAATCTTACAGGAACTACAATAAGATAAACAGGTAGCGTTGAACGCTACTTAAAATAATAACATCGCAGATTGGAGCAGCGGTCAGCTCGGTAGGCTCATAACCTATAGGTCATCGGTTCGAATCCGATATCTGCTACTATGTCGATCTAATGAGTGGAAGACAATAAATAGGGGAACTCATCAAGGTTAAGAGAAAGATTAACTAGGGTGCAGGAGCAATTAATTATTACCTGCACCTATTATTAAATTAAATATTATGAAACAAATAAGGAGGAGCAATTAATATGCTCCTATAGTTTAACAGGATAAAACAAGAAACTTCTAATTTTTAGATCGTAGTTCGAGTCTACGTGGGAGTACTATAGAAATAAAATAATTAAAAATGAAAGATTTAGATATATTGATTAACGAAGACGAACCTGCTGAGGAGATCCTGGCCCGTTCGTATAGTGGTTAGTACATCAGACTTTCACTCTGAAAACGGGGGTTCGATTCCCCTACGGGCTACTAAAAAATTATTAAATGAAAAGACGTAGTTTATTTAAATTATTATTTTCAGCACCATTAGCTGCAATAGGTATTAAGAAATTTGAAGAAAAGACAATACCTTTAAGTCAGTACCCAGAGATTAAAAACTTTAATCCAAATTTAATTGGGGGAGAGGATAAATTAAGAAACCATTTAGAAGGTCAGATGATGGCTCAATTAAAAAAAGAGAAAGAGTCACATCTTATATATGGTTGTGGTACTTGGTCTCCTTATGGAGCAGTACATAAATAGAAAAATGAATAAAGCTTTAAGACATGAGATTAAAATGCGAAAGTATAGACGTAGAGTATCTTTACTTGGCTATGATCATACATCACTTAGGACGACAGGAAGACCTTGCAATTGTTGGATGTGCAGGAAACCTAAGTACGAAAGGCATATAGAAAATCGTAAGATTCAAAAAGATTTAGGATACAAATGAAACAAAGAAACGAAATATCGAGTAGTAGTAAATTAACCTATAACGGGAAGGTGAACTATATTGGATATAGACTAATCTGCTAAATTATGTGTGCTTAACGGCATTCAGTTCGATTCTGGCTCCTTCCGCTACACAGAGAGCGACTGTGGTTGGACGAAGAACTTAATTTGAAATTAAGTAGCACTGAAAGGTGTTTAGGGTTCGAATCCCTAGCTCTCTTCAAATAAAAATTTAGTTTATGGCATCAAGTAGTAGAAAATGATATTAGCATTAAACCCTAGAGAAAAAGTTCCTGATAGTTTTACTGTATTAAATGTCACATCTAGATCAAAAAATTGGGGTAAAAATTTATCTCCTTTTTTCTTAGGTCCAATAGAGACTAAAAATGGGACATCTCAAAATGTTGAAAATGCTTGGCAATTTAGTAAAGTATATAGAGAGCATACTTATGAGTCTCCAAGAAATAAGTTACTAATTCCTACAAATGATTGGCATGATTGGATGAATTCAGGTTTTCAAGATACCTACGCTCATAGATACCCAATGGGTAAAGGTAAAATTCCTGTATTTTCTTTTTATGAAAGTAAGAGGATGGGTTATGTTGAAGCAAGAAAAAAGATTTATATACCTCTATATTTACAAGGATTGAGGAATTCAGATTATTATATACAGTTTATAGATTTTGTAAGGGATAATAAAAATATAGCTTTTATAGATTTTGATGTTTACAATAACATAGAATCTAAGGAGACTTTAGAAGAGATAAAAAATAATCCCAAAAAGAGATATGGACATGGTTTTGTTCTTGCAGAAGAAGCACAGAGGATTTTAAATAAATAAGTACAATTAAGTGAAACTTTTAGTTAAGTTAATACGTTATAAACATAGAATAGAATATTTTTTAATTAAACACTACGATTTTCTCGTAGCATTACAATGGATTTAAATAAAGACGAATATTATTATAGATTTAGCTTTACTTATGGGGTAGTTCCAGGGTGTTGCCATGTCTGTAAAACATCTGCACGTTAGAGGTTCAAGTCCTCCCTACCCCACTAACTCAATTGGTAATTTAACTCAGTTGGTAGAGTGCGGGTCTGAAAAGCCTGATGCATAAGTTCGATTCTTATAATTACCACAAATATAAAAATGATAACATTTAAAAACATAAAAGCTTTATTAAGACTCTTACTGTTAAAGTAAGGTCTCCACTGCCTATACAGTGGAATATACCTCTGTGGGCAAAATGGTAAAGTCGCTAGATTTAGAATCTAGAGTTTTATGGGTTCGATTCCCATCAGAGGTACATAACATGCCTCTATGGTGAAATTGGTAAACGCACTAGGTTTAAGCCCTAGCTCTCATTGATGGGATTGTAGGTTCGAGTCCTACTAGAGGTACTAAAAATAAAATAGAAAGTAAGTATGAAAAAAGTAGCAAATTTATTTATTGTGGATTGTTCAGGCTCTATGTCTGATAGAGTAGATGGCCCAAATTCAAGTCGTAAGATTGAAATTGCTCAAGACAATTTGACTGAAGCTTTAAAAGATCTTTCATCAAGTAACTCTGATGATTTGATGAATCAGGTGACAGTGTATTTGTTTGAAGGAGGTAATATTATTAAAGAAATAGATAGTATTGACTTCTCAGGTTTTGAGGGGATTAATTTAAAAGTTGGAGGAGGAACCAATCTATATGATTGTATCTGCACAGCTATTGATAATATACCTGATGGTTTTGACGGAGGTATTATAGATATTTTAACAGATGGAGAAGAAAACACCTCTAAAAGATTTAAACTATCTGATGTACAAAGTAGGATAAAGGACTTAAGAGATAAGAAGTGGATGATCACATTTTCAGGTGCAAATGAAGAGTCTTTAGAGGAAGCTAAAGAAATGGGGATCTCAGCAAGTTCAACTGTTATGTTCTCTAACGAAAAAGGTATGAGAAGATCAGGAAGTCTAAAAAAAGATTTAAGAGGTGCATATGCATCAAATGTAATGACTGACACGGTTACACTTGATTTTGCAGACGCAGGTTTAGCAAATGTTATGGCTGAAGATGAAGATGGTTTAGAATTAGGAAAATGTAATAATTAATGATGGATTTAAATTTAAATGAAGAGGATTTTGATCCTACAAACAAAGAAGAGATTACAGTTGAGGATGGAGTCAAAGAGCCTACAGGTTATATGACTTATGTACTTGCTGCATTTATATTGTTTATGCTTATAGGGGTCCCTTTTATAATCTCAATGAAATACAACGCACAAGAATCTCCTGCTTTCGTCCAAGGGATTGTAATTGACACAGTAAAGCAAGATACTATTGTAGAAGATAGTTTACTAACAGACAGTATAGCAGTAGACACATGTTTAATAGCTAAAGACAGTCTAATTAAATTTACTATATCAGAAGAAGTATTAGAAATAGAAAATATAAAAGAGTATAATGGAAATACATATTTTAAAGTCGAGTAACGATATTTTGCCTCCACCCATAACATCTGGGTGTAGTTCAGTTCGGTAGAATACGTGCTTTGGGAGCATGAGGTCGGCGGGTTCAAATCCCCCCACCCAGACTATAATAAAATAATAACATAAAATGAATATTAAACAGGAAAATGAGGAACCAAAACCTAATGTAAAACGTTCTATATGTAGATGCGGCAGGACAGAGGATAAAGATGGTTTTTGTGACGGATCACATAATAAAATAAAAGAAGAAATAGAAAATAATGATTAAAGGATTATACATATTAGTACATCAACATCACCAACAACATAGGTTGTAGGGTGAGTACGTAATTATATACTGCTCACACCGACTATTATCAAGTCAGTGTGCCAAATTGGAAAGGCAGTATAGCTGTGAACTATATTACGTGGGTTCAATTCCCACCTGACTGACAAACTACACTGATCTATAGTGTAATTGGTTAGCATAATGCACTTTGAATGCATTGGTATAGGTTCAAATCCTGTTAGATCAACAAATAAAAACATCAGTTAAAAGTAACTGATAAAGATATATCGCTTACAATCTTTAAGTTTATACTTAAAATATGTTGGTTCGATTCCAGCCTCCCCGACTTACCTCATTTAGAGGGCGTGTAGTGCTCTACGTGTAAAAGCACTTTTTAATCGGGGAGTAGCCGAATGGTTTAGGCGCAATTTTTTGGTAATTGTTTAATTAGTTTAAAGCGATATTTTTAAGTCTGCATAGTATAAGTTAGTACACCCAATCTTATTCATTGGGAGGAGAGGCTCATTACCTCAGCGGACTCTAAATTTTAACAGACTCTGTAAGCATACCATAAGAACTGCTTACGGAGCATTATTACGGGTCTGACATGGAATTGACTATATACATGATGACTTTAATTTCCTTAGTGACGGTAACCAAAGGTTACAAACATTTCAAATGGAGAATTTAAATATTCAAAATTAGATGCGCAGCTTGAAGTACTAGGTGCTCAAGACGCTGTGGCGGACCTTATCTCTGGGTTAACAATAGGAGAAGTTAAGATGGCTACTGCTTTAGTGTAGTTGGTGGAGGCTAATCCAAGTTTATACTTGCAGCCCCAAATTTGGTTAAAAAAGTGAAGTCCTATAAAGTACTGACTCGAAAGGCTGAAGCCCGTAAGGTGAGGAAAATTTTAAATTTTAGGCTATCTAAGGTAAACATAATTAATTTAGTAAGTAGCATAGATACGGGGGTTCGAGTCCCCCCAGATCTACAAAATAAAGAAGTATGAAATATTCTAAAGGTTTTGAACGGGACTATGCATGGTATCTACAGGTGTCCAACATATTTAACTTCGACGGGAAGATGTTTTATACTAATAAAAAGGGTGTCCCATTAGTACAAGAAGACCTAAAAAAAGGGAAATCAGCGAAATACTGCTTTTACTTTTGGGAGAGCTTCGGAAAGATAAACACCTGTAAGGAACCTTCAAAACTCAAAAAATTATTAAAAACAAAGGGATCGGTTAATTTACATATGAAAACATACGCACAGGATAGAGCTCGGGGGTATTTACCTTTATTAGAGTTTAATAAAATATGTGAAGAAGTATGTGCACCTTCTTGGTTTAGAAAGGGTGTAGAGAACGCTAAACATAAATATTATGACTGAATACGAAAAGAGTAAAGCTAATGGTGTTTGGTTAGTTTGTACAAACTGCGGTAATTCTTATCAGAAGCCTAAAACGGAGTTCAAAAGAAATTTACGATTAGGAAGAACATGTTTTTGCTCGGTAGGATGCTCTGTGACGTATTACAGGAAAGGAAATCCTAGACCTAAAGGTAATTATTATGATATATCTAAACACGCAGGTAACTTAGCTGATATCTACACGCCGTTTAAGTATTATATAAAGAAAGCTAAATCCAGGAAAAAACATAAAATGTCTATAGACGTTGGTTACCTAGCTAAAGTGTGGGCGCAGCAGAAAGGTCTATGTGCAATAACGGGCAAACCTATCTTTTTAAAAATGCACAGAACTACCTCTCAAGATTTAGGGTTATTCACAGCCTCTTTAGATAGGATAGATTCAAAGTTAGGTTATATTGAGGGAAATGTACAGTTTGTATCTGTAGGAATAAATCTAGCTAAAGGGACACGTTCAGATAAAGAGGTAAAGGAGTGGTTAAATGTGATTAATGGTGATTCTTGGGACTACGTAAAGTCTGACATAGTACATACTTTAGAAAAAATAATACCTTTGTAGTGCCCTCAGCAGATCCACTACTATAAAAATAGGTTTTAAGTTATGAAAAAAGAATTAGATAATATGTAAGTATAAAAAACTTACATAATGAAAAAGAAAAATATAATAACTAATAGAGATTATCGTTTTTATAAATTTAAAGGTTTATATGATACGAGATCTGATTTAATATCTGGTTATATATGGGATATCCATTATTATAAGATACCTAAGTATAGGAACTGGAAAAGATACAGAAAAACACAATACAAGAATGATTGCAGATAAAGACATATTAATTACAGGGAGTACCGATACCAGCTTATGTTGGTGTACGGGCTGTGATACCCTATAATAAAAATGCGTCTTTGGTGTAATTGGTAGCATGGAGATCTCCAAAATCTTCGGTAAAAGTTCAAATCTTTTAGGACGTGCAAGTTAGAAAATAATTTCAGGTCCATTAGTGAAATGGTATAATCTCTGATTGTCTATCAGAAGTCAAGGGTTCGATACCCTTATGGACCGCAATAATGCGTGATGTAGCTTAATGGCAAAGCATCTGACTTCCAATCAGAGGATACAGTTCGATTCTGGCATTGCGCACACTATTCCTTGTAGGTGTAGTTGGCTGACACACTTGATTTGTAACCAAGAGAGGCGGGTTCGATTCCTGCACAAGGATCAAAATAAATAGCAATCATGTTTTAAGTAGGAGGGTAGCTCCCTCCTTCGGAGCATTAAGACCCTGTTTCCTGCTATGGATCTGCAAAATCTGTGACATAAAACATGTAGGTGGCTGTCTAAGAGTTCGATTCTCTATGGGGTCTCAAAAATATATAAGAACAATACAACCCCCATGCCTCTCCCTGAAGCACACTTTGGGGGTTTTTCTCTATTAACAAGTAAGTAAGAACAATGGAATTAGAAGATGTATATTATCATGTACGCTTCCCTGCCAAACCTAAAGATTTCTGGGAATTAAATCAAGAGATGTCATACGTGACACCTTTTGCTGATTTTAAAAAGACTAAGAATAGTGCTAAAATAATGTGTGCTATTTACATGATCTACGACCCCAAATCACAACTCAACAACTCAGGATTGTCACAGGTAGAAGTTAAGGAAGACATAAGTATAAATTTCCTTGGAAGTAAGGATTTTGATTGGTCAAAAGTATCTAACATAGTTAGGTCATATCAACAGTATTGTAAAACTAGAATAGAAAAAGAACTAGATAAATGGTACTTAGCTATTAAAGAGAGGATGCAAACTGCAGATGACCTTGATTGGGAGGATGATTTTGATATAAAAGAGAAAATAGTATCTACCCATAAAAAGTACATAGAGGACTATAATGAGGTATTAGCATCCCTTAAAGAAGAGAGACAAGAGAAATTAATGTACGGAGATTACACACCTAGTTTATTAGAATCATGGCATCTTATACAATAGAGAGTAGCAATACAGCTATACAGGATGCTCAAATTGTTATGTTTGACAACTCTATAAGAAGAATAGAGATTGAGAATATAATAGATTATGATTTATTTCCCTATCAAATAAAAGATAGGAGTAAGTTCTTAGAGCAAGATCATCCACAACAAATTAACCCTAATTCATTTACTTTTAAGAATTATTGGGGGGACTTTGCTAAGAAGTCTATGGAAGGTATGTGGGTAGAAGATTCAGGTACATGGGTATATATGCCACCTAAATTATTTTTCTACATTAACTATCTTAAAATAATTGGTAGTAAAGGAGATAGTGATAAGCAAAGAACAACAATGTCCCCTGATTTATCTTGCTTAGAGTGGATATGTTTTTCTTATATATTTGTAGCAGATGGATTTTCAGGGTTTAAAGGTGACGAGACTTACACCTGTAACGAGAAAGTCAAACTCCTTTGGTTAGGGGAAGACTTAAATAAATTTGATGAGAAAGATATAAAGGAGAACTGTTACCAGAAAAATGGAAGATTAAAGATATATGTAGATCCTTGGGAATACTTAACTAGGTTCTATTTAATTGATAATCCAAGAGGTAACTTAGGAGATCCATTATACGAAAATAAAAGAAAGGATATACTTATATCAGGTGCGAGGGGAGTCGCAAAATCCTATATTGCATACTACGGAGATTTCTTACATGAGTGGTTATTTGAAGGATATACTTCTTATGATTTTAAAGAGGGTACTTCTGGTAAGTTACTTTTTTCAATGCACTCAGGATCTAGAGACGCTATAAATAAGTCAGCTAACCTAGTAAGAACATTTTATGATAATCAGCCTGGAAAGTATTCTTTTCCTGGAGACAGACCAGATTATATGGGTCCGTTCTACAAGAACGTGGTTGGGACATGGGCAGCAGGTTCAGATGTAACTCATCAAGTAAAGACTAAACAGAATTCAAGTGTCATAGCAGGGTCTCTATTACAGATAGGGGTACTAACTGCAGACAGAAAAAGGATTGGTGCAGGTGATAGGTATAGAAGGATGTATGTTGAGGAGGGTGGGCTTATAGACTTCATTAGAGAAGTTCATGCCACTAATAAGGATTCAACTGAGGACGGAGATAATAAAGTAGGTTCTATGTATATAACAGGGACTGCTGGGGATATACACGCCATAGAAGGTATGAAAGCAATGATCTTGAATCCAGCGGGTTACGGGTTAGCGGAGATACCTAATTATTGGAAAGATAATGGATCAAGTATATCTTTATTCGTATCTGCTTTATATAAGTATAGGAAGTTTCAGGATAGTAATGGTAATAGAGATTTGAATATTTCTATAGACCACATAAGTAAACTAAGGGCTAGGAATTTGGAGGTAATGGATTCCAGTGGATTTGATGAAAGCGTTCTTAATAATCCAATTAATCCTGATGAAATGCTTAGACCTAATAGAAGGTCTTTCATGCCTAAGATAGAGTGTAGTAAAAGGAAAGGAGAGATAGAGGATTATAAACTTTTCTCTATCCATGCAAATATAGGAGATTTAAAATGGGATAAGAGTGAGAGATATGGCGTAGGTTTTAAAAAGGACACTACAGGAAGACTTAAACCTATAACTAAATATAACATTGACAGACAAAAGATAGATGTATCTGGAGCTTATGTTATATATGAACAACCTCCTGAAGATGATATTCCTGAAGGATTGTATTGGGTTTTATTTGATCCAGTTGCAAAGCCAGGGAGAGGTCAGACTTTAGACTCTTCACTTAATGTGGCTTTTGTTTATAAGTACTTTCATACAGGATCTGATGACAGTTTAGAAGATAGTATAGTAGCTGAGTGGATAGGTAGAGAAGATGAGTTAGATGATGGGTATGACAGAGTAATTAAATTAGCTAAATACTATAATGCTAAAATATTTCCTGAAACAAATACTCCAGGATTTGTAGATTATTGTAAAAGGAATAGTTACTACCCTATGTTACAGGGGGAAGCTTATATAGCAGAAAGAGAAATAAATCCTAAGTATAGAAAAACTGGTGCTGTAGGTTACTCTATATACGGACAGAAGAAAAAACCTTGGCTACTGCAGAAACTGAAGTCTTGGATAACAAGAAAAAGAGGGTTAAATAAAGATGGGACATCATGGCACTCACAGAATTATGACCATATATTATCTGAAAGATTTTTAGATGAGGTTATTAATTTTGATGAGGATAAAGGTAACTATGATTACATATCGGCTGCCCTAGGGTTAATGCTCCTCCTGTCACAGTTCAGGGAAGAGCCTATAGAAGTTGGTAGAAAAGAAGATGACGAACCCGAAATAATATATGAATATAAACCTGTTCGGAGGCGTAGAAGTTCTTTTGAGCAAAGTATGTACTAACAATGAGTATAATTAAAATAAAACAGTGTGAGTATAATAAATAATATTGAGGATTTTTGTGGGAATGTTTCTTACTTATATAAAGTAGTTAATAATGTTAATGGTAGGTATTATTATGGCACCCATTATGGAATAGTTAACGACAGTTATTTAGGTAGCGGTAAAGCTATGAAAAGGGCAATTAATAAATATGGGAAAGGAGTTTTTACTAAGTTTGTGTTAAAGATTTTTGATGATAGGGATGAAGCTTATCAATTTGAAAGTAGATTTATAAAGTTATTTGAAATACATAAAGACCCTAAATCTTATAATTTAACTTGCGGAAGCTCTAAATACACAGTAAATGACAAAAGGAAAAGAGGAGAGATTTTACAGTTGGATATGCACTCTCTTGAAGTTATAGGTTCTTATAGTGGACAGGAGGAGGCTTCTAATGTAATAGGTATTACTACATCTGCTATTAATAAATGTCTGTCTAATGGAATAGAGACAACTTCGGGCGGATTTAGATGGGTAAGAAAAGAAAAATATAATGAAGATCTATTAAGTAAACTCCCTATAGCAGTGAGATACCCTCACGGAGTAGTGCAGCTTGATGATAAAACCCTGAAAACTATTAAAATTTTTAAAAATAGTGTAAACGCCTCAAAAGAAGTTGGAGTTTGTCCTACATCTATAAGGAGGTCTTGTCGAGATGGATTGAAATCTTTGTGTGCAGGGTATAGGTGGGTTAACCTTAAAAATTATAATTTAAATGAGATTAATAACTGGTTAGATAATTACATTGACCCCTATTCGGTAATTCAGTTAGATAAAGATACTTTAAGTATAGTAGGTAAATTTAAAAATGATTCAGCTGCCGCAAAGTCGGTGGGCATGCAACCTTCCAGTATAACTAAAACTATACAGAAAGGATTAAGGTATAGTTTAGGTGGCTATAAGTGGATTAAAGAAAAAAATTTAGTATCATGTCAGGAATCATAAATATCAATAAAAGACTAACCAGATACCAGAAGGAAAAGAACAACTTTTCTGCTATAAAAGATAAGGTAGATGCCTATGATCTATGGTTAGGGTCTTATAGAGATGCTAAAAGGAAAAAGAATTTTGAAATAAATTATGGATTATTTAACGGTAAGTTAGATCTTGATTTATATGATGATCCTTTATGTTTTCAGATAGGTAAAGAGATGGTATCTTTTGACCACATGAATTTATCTCATTACCCTCTAATATCTCAGATAGCTAATGCCATAGTCGGTGAACAAGCTGAAAGACCATTTAAGCCGATGGTCAAGGATAACACGGCAGACAGAAGAACCTTACAAACAAAAGAGACTAACGAAAGAGTAAAGAACTATATAAATGGAACTGTAATACAGCCAGAGAAACAAAGGATAACAAAAGAGTTATCTGAGAAATTTGGGATAACAGATATATTTAGTTTGAACCCTGAAGAACAAGTTGAGTTTTCTAATGCAGTTAATCAACAGGTTATGCAGCAGACTCCAAAAGAAACAATGGAGTTCCTAAAACATGACTTCCAAACTCCCACCGCCAAACAAGCACAAAAAACTTTAGATTTCTTAGTAGAGTACCATGAGATATACCACAAACAAGTAGAAGGATTTAAACATGCTGTAATAACTGGTGAGGAGTACTATTATGAAGGGTCTAGAAATGGTAAATTAGTATTCGAAGTTATACCTCCAATGAATTTTAGATGGGGAGGATCAAGATCTGAGGAATGGTCACAGAATTCAACTTTTTGTAGATATGAAGATTGGTACACTATAGAAGATGCAATACAGAGAAATTTTACTTATTTAGAAAAGAAAGATTTAAAAGACCTTGAATTTGGTCAAGAGCCAATAGGGGGTATGAGAGATGGTTTTGAATTCACAGACTGGGAGAAGAACCATGCTCAAAAAGAGTTAATGTACAGATACTCATCTGATGATGGGCTATTCGAAAAATATAAAGGAATAGATATAAAGACTAAGAAAGGTCAGAAAAGAATGACCCATTTATATGCAGACGTTTTTGGAGAGAAAAGTGGAAATGATTTATGTCAGTTTGGAGTGAGAGAAGCTCATATAATGTGGAGGGATAAAAGAATCCTGCAACAAGTACATAGAACAGAGAAAGATAGGAAGGTTAAATATTGGGTAGATGAACATTACGTGCCCAGAGATGAAGATGATAAAATTACTAAGCATTGGATTGATGAAGTATGGGAAGCAACTAAGTTAGGTACTTTTCATCCTAAGTATGTTAAGATGCAGCCTTTAGCTCATCAGTATACTTGCTTCAATAACCCAGGAAGACCTGAGTTCCCTTACTACGGTAAAAAATTAAACACTCATAATAATACAGTCAAAAATTGTAGTATAATTGATTTAGGTAAAACACTGCAAAAAGATTTTGACATTATAATGGGTCAGATTAAGCATGATATTGCTACAAGTTTCGGTCAAACATTTTTATTCTTTTTACAACTTAAGCCAGAAAATCATAAGTGGTCTGATTGGTTTGATACTATGCGTAATTCAGGATTGATGTTAGCTGACTCATCTAAGATGGGCATGAACGGTTTTGATGCTCAGTTTGCTAAAGAAGTAAATATATCTAAATTATCAGACGCAGGATTTAAACTTCAGTTAGCAGAGTCCTATAGAGTTATGTTAGCCAGAACAATGTATTTCAATGACGCTAGGTTAGGAGAAATTGGTCAGTACCAAAATCAGAGGAATACACAAGCTAATGAATCAGCATCTTATAAGCAAACATCATTACTATTTGCACAGCATAATTTAATTGTTGAAAAAGCAATGAGGTCTTTCTTAAATAGGGCGAGAAATCATTATAAAGATAATCCTTCGGAAGCCAAAGTGTTTTTAGATGATGTGTCTTTAGCTGAGTTGATGTCAGGGCCAAGAACTTCTTATCAACAAATGGGAATAACTTTAAGTAACTCTCCTGCAGAAATAAGGAAACTAGAAGTCCTTAAACAACAGACGTTGAACTTCATACAAAACCCCACATCACTGTCAGAGGGAATCATAGAATTAATATATGCTGATACTGAAAATGAAATTAGGGATGTAGTTAAAAAACAAACTGAAGTATTTAAACAAGAAAGACAAGAACAAATAGAAGCTGCTCAACAGCAACAGCAAGCTCAGATACAAGGGGAACTACAGAAAGAACAATTAGTACAAGATAGAGAGGATGCCAGATTAGATAAAAAACTGCAAGCTGGTATAATGGAAAGTCAGATTGAAACTATGAGATTTGCCCATCAGCAAGATATAAATAAAGATGGTCAAAATGATTTAATTGAAAAAACTTTAATTGAATTACAGGCTAAACTCAAGATGCATAGAGACGATATAGACATAGAGAGAGAGAAATTAGCATTAAAGGAGAAATTAGGTAAATCTAATTAAGAGTTATTTCCTTATAGTCCCTTTTTTATTATCCCACATTTGACCCCACAAGCATATTACAAAATAATATTTATTAATATTGTAAACTCAAACCGATTATGTCGAACAACAAGAGCGTTGGTAAGTCTTTCAGACTTAATTCCAACCAAGGAACAATGACCCCATTCGAGGGCAAAGTAAGTATGAAAGAACAAATAGAAACACAAGCTGAAGATCCAGTATTAACTACTCCTGTAGAAGAAGTAGTTGTAGAGGATACTCCTGTTATAGAGGAAACTGAAGTTAACACTGGAGATCCTTTTGCAGATAGGCAACCTTCGATAGAAGATATATTAAATCCTGATCCAGAAGATATTCAAAGGGTAGAGGATGAGATTGTAGTGGAAGAAAAAGAAGAGGGGAAAGAATTAGAAGAGGAGGTCGTCGAGGAAGTAAAAGAAACTGAAGATCCTATAAAAAGTGATAACGAGAATATTTTTTATCATTTAGGGGTGGAGTTAAAAGAACAAAACGAGTTACCAGAAGATTTTGAGATAAGTGAAGATATATCCCCTGAGGATATATATAAAGCATATAAAAGTTATCTTAAAGATGATATAGAATCTGAGGTAATTAATAAGACTGTAGCTAAACTACAGGAAGAGGGTTACAATGTAAATGACCTTGAATATGCTAAGATGTTTAGAAGAGGAGTCAATCCAAATACTTTATCTGATTTAGGTAGGTATGAGATGATTGCTAATTTCGACACAACAGAAGCAACAGCAGAACAAAAACAAGCTCTTGTCAAGGAATACTACGGAGATAGAAATTTTACTGAGGTAGAAATGAAATCTATATTCGACAGAGTGGAGTTAGATGAAATAGATATAAATGATTTAGTTAAAGAATCCCAAAAACATTTTGGATCTAAAGCTAACCAAATAAAGACTTCAGAGCAAGAGGCAGCATCCATAAGAGAACAACAAAGAGAAGATCAATACCTACAGGTAAGAAAAGGTTTTGAAACAGTTGTTGAATCAGGTAAAGCTTTAGGCATTGATATACCTAATAAAAAAGATTTAAGAAAATCTATTTTCGATAGAACAGAGCAGATACAAATAGGGAGTCAAATATACAATGTCACTGAGTTAGAGGCTTATATGTATGAATTTGAAAATAACCCAGAGTTAAAAGTAGCTCAATTCCTTAAATATAAATATAAGGATGAAATAGATAGTCAGATAAAAAGTGATATAGAGGAGAAGGTTGAGGAGAGTTTTTTATCAGGCTATAAAAAAGCTGTTGTTAAGGACACAACTAAAAAGAAAAACCTATCTAAGGATATCAAGAAAACGATAAAGAAACAAGAGGGGAATAAAAAGACTTTGCGATTCTCTTTTAAATAAGAACAAAATTACAAAAAACATAAAATGAGTTTTAATCTTAAACCTTTTCCATCAGAGTTTTTAGTGAACTTTGAAGAAGCTTCGGCAGATAAGTATTTCACTGGTACATTTACCTTTGATGACTTATTACTTGCTCATGGGCAGCATATAAAAGATTATAAGGATCTTACACAAATAGCTAAGAATTTTTATTCTCAGCACTCACTAACACTCTCTAAGGACAGAAACCCATTCTACGAATTCCTATCGGGTACAGGAGTAATGGATATAGACGAAAACTTCGTCAGATGGAGGATATACTCTAAACCTGATCGAAGAGCTATATCAATGGGTAATCCTAACCAAGAAGAAGATTGTTACGGTGTAGGAGGATATTCTTTTAAAATATCTTTGGATGTAGATTGGTATAAACCATCTGATCTACTTGCTCCACAAAGAAATAAAACTTGTATAGTAAAAGTAGAATCTGAGTGTCAGCCGATAGGTGGTGCTTATGTCTACGAAGTTACTCTATTAGCAAGACCAGAAGATAATCAAGTTTTCCCTCTTGAATATTTCAAAGAAGGTGATTACTGGATTAAATTAGGTAACGTTGCCTCAGACATGGGATCAAATGAGTGGTCTTCAATTCAGTTTGGATGGGATTGGTCATATGTTGAATTTGAAGTTCCTATGCATACAATGCAATATGAATTCCAAGTTGAAGCAGAAGCTCATGAACAATATGGTAACATTGAGATAGCTAGATGTCATGAAGACGGTGAAGTTATGCCTGGATCAGGTAAGCTTACTAACTTCTTAGAGGTTGAAGCAATGTCTCAGATTGAGAGAGAGAAAGAACTATACTTAATATACGGTAGGTCAACTAATCACTTAGTTGATGACGAGTCAGGTCACAGAATGACCACTGCTCCAGGTCTAATGCAATATTTAGAAGAAGGGAATACTATCCCTTACCACCCATCATCAAATGGGTTGGATGCTATCTTTGCAAGATTTGATGAGCTATGGATTGATAGAGTAGCTATTGGTCAAAGAAAAATAATGTTGTACACAGGTACAGGAGGTCACAAACTATTCTCACAATGGGTGAGAGAGAAATTTGAGACTGCTCCAGTAAACATACCTTATGACTTTATTTTAGGATCAGCTAGTTCTCCAGATCCAGGTAAAAAAGCTTACCAATATAACCCACCACAATTCACAAGTTATAAACTTGATTTTGGTGAAGTAACTGTGGCACTCTGGCCGCTGCTTGATGACACAAGATTGAATGGTGTTATGATGCCTGGAACTAATTATCCAGTATCATCTTATGAATTCATTGCTTTTGACATAGGTTTCGGAGAACCAAATGTACAGATGCTTAGAAGAAAATCTAAGGAATTCACTTTAGTACAGCCTGGTATGTGGTCTCCATTTGGAGCCGTAGGAGCTAATAACCCTGTCTATAAATTTGCAGGTGATACAAGTTTCTGGGGATATACTTGGATGTATAGATGTTCATTTGGATTGGTTGTGATGGATCCCCAGCGCATGCTGCGATTAATCCCCTCAGTAGCAGGGTAATACGTATGAGAGGAATTTATCATATAAAGTGTACTGACAACCAAAGGACTTATTTTGGGCAAACAGGAAACTTTTCCCAAAGGAGGAATGAACACTTAAGTAAGCTAAGAAGAGGAAAACACGAGAATATCCATTTACAAAGAACCTTTAACAAATATGGTGAAGACTCTCTTGTGATTGAGTTGATCGAAGAATCTAATTCAGAGGACTTAAATTCTTTAGAGCAAAGTTATATTAATAGCTTACCGTGGAGAGAGACTTTTAACATTAATAAGATAGCTTCTAAACCACCTTCTAATAAAGGTAAGAAGCAAACTCTTGAACACATAGGAAAGAGAGTCAGTCAGATGACAGGAGATAAAAATCCTATGTTTGGGAAAACTCATAGTGAAGAGACAAGAAAGAAGATGTCTAACTCTCAGAAAGGGAGGACTATGAATGACAATACACGAGCAGCATTAATGGATAGGTTAAGTAATGATAATCCAATGAATAAAGAGGAGAATAAGATAAAAGTATCTCTAACTAGGTTAGGGCTAACTAAAGAAGAAGTTTTCCATTTAGTCGATAAATGGAATTCCTATAAGGAAATAATGACTGTTAAGACATTCACGGAAAAGGAAAATCTTAACAACAGAAGGACTTTAGCTAAACTCATTAAACTCAAACAGAGGATAGAGAGTGTAGCAGGATAACAATAATGATATGTAGGCTTTCAGGTTAAGCCTATTACTAACAAAACCCCTGAAAAATAAAAAGTAAGTAAACATGAGTAAGAAGAAAAAAGGATCTGTAATCCTAAGAAAGATAGGTGGACTATCAAGTATTAAATCTGGACTTAAATCTAATATGAGAGAGTTCAGACAAAAAAGGATTAACAGGGATAAAGAAGGGGAATATGTAGGAGAATACATGGAACCTAATTTACCTGGGTCAAGACATTATCTATCCGTATACTGGAATGATCTTAAGGATCAATGGTGTTGGGGTGGAAGTCAAGAAGACTTATACAGGATAGCTAAGAAGGTTAAATTAAGAATGCCAGCTAAAATTGGATACCAAGGGGAAGTAATAAAACCTGAGGAAATTGACCTATTTAATCCTAAAGATCCGTTCTTCACTAACTTACATTGGTGTGCTAGAAAGTTCATGAGTGGAGGAAGAATCATGTTAAACTTAGATAGTGAAGAGGATGAATTTTACTACTTCTGTTATAAGGGTAGTCATCTTGTAAATGATACAACTGACCAACAACTTTCAGTTTTCAGGGCAGGTGCTAAATACGAGATAATTAATCCTAAGATGGTCACCGAAAATAAAGCAAGAGATGCTAAATTAGAGGTAAATGCTTTAGTACTATTATCTAAAATGTCTTTAGACAAGCAAAAGTACATAGCTTCCATAATGAATATATCAACTGATTTTGAAGATCCAGATAGATTATTTTTGGACCTTAAAGATCATGCAGTAGAGAATATAACTAAGACTTCTAGATTTGGCGGGAAAACCCCACAAGAACAGTTCATCAGTCTGTCTAAGGAAAAGAATGAAGATCTAGTAATGAAGTCTAATATCTCAATAGCAAGAAACAAAAGAATATTAGTAAAAAGAACAAATTACTATCAATTTAATATAGGTAATACTGATGAAGATGGTCCTAGCACTCTAAGTGATAAAATAGATGGGATAGCTTCTGATAACCAATTAATTGCTTTCTTTAGAAAACCTGAAAATCAGGAATACTATTTTGCTTTAGAGGAACAAATTAAAAAACTTGAAAAATAATGCCTATACCAGCGTCTAAATTAGTTTATGATTTCTATAGGAAGTTAAATTCAGCTAATTCGGGAGATGGTCAAGACTATAAGATAGTCGATGTAGTATCATACCTAAACGAAGGTTTAGAAATATGGTATGAAAATAGGATGAAAGTAGCAGAGTCTAATGAAAAGCTAAAGAATGATCTTAGACAATTTATAGTTAATAAGCACTCACTTAGTTGTGAAGTCATTGATTGTAATTGTTGTGAATCTACTTTACCAGAAGATTTCTATAAGCTATTAAGTATAACGGTCAAAGCTTGCAATGAAAGTTGTTGCCCTAACATAGAGAAAGAGATTTGTCTTTCGAATCCTCAATTTGATGATTTGGAGTCAGCAAGAAAAACTAAGTATTGGAGACCAGACTTTAAATGGGATCAGATGATATATAAAGAAACTCCTAACGGACTTATTTTTTATGTTGATGATGGGACTGTTGTAAATTCTGTTTGCTTAAACTATTATAGGAAGCCAAGACCAATAGAGGCTGCTTCTTTAGTTAACTGCTCTAATAACTCATATCTCAGATGGGATATGACTAAGATAAATTATGATTCAGATTACGAAGTGGATCAAACTTATTCTAATAGAAAGGTATCTGATATAGCTGTGTTAATAGCTCATAGAGATAGCAATGATATTACAGGATTTCAAACTCAATTGCAAAAGATATTGCAAATAGATCAATTATAGACAAAAATTAATAAATTAAATATACTATGTCAAAAAGTATTTTTACGTCTGAGCAAAGGCACTTAGTTGCTAAAGGTAACTACAAAATGGTTGAAGGGGGAAAACCTCTTTTCAATTGCCCATCTTGTGCTGCTGGACAATCTAGGACAGGTGGTAAAAGAGAAAAACTTTTCTTTAACTGTGGAGTTCCTGGACAAATCGTAGCATACTCTCCAGATGCAAACCCCAATGGAAGTATACCTTGGACAATAGATATTACTAATCTAGCGGCATTACCTGCTGATGCAAAAATATACTTAGGTGTACTTGTGGATCAAGACAATGATGGAGTAGCGGATGACGTAAGACTTATTGCAGGAGAGTATTTAACAAAGTGTAACCTTGATGAAATTAATGTTGGTAAGCCATGTTGCGGTAATCCCGCTATTGAAGCTGCTTCATTAGATTGTGTCAAGTGTAATGAGACTTATGTAGCTAAAGTTACTGTAGACTCTAACAAAACAAGAAGTTTTGGATTACTTAACAACTCAGCTTGCTCATTTGTAGGAACTTACTACACTGACTGCTGTACTTGTGATGGATGTCCACCTGAGCAAAATTGTAAAGAAATTGCTTGTGGTATTGTGGATTCACTTAATAACTCTTACAATTTAGAGATTGATGGTAGAATGTATCCAGACCTTAAACAAATAGGTGGGTATGAAAGACCATATAGAGCTGTTGTAGGGCATAAGCATTGGTATACATTCTGTATTCCTTCAGGAAGATTGTGTGACTGTGATAGTTGCTCATTAATTCTTGATGATGCAGGAGCACCAGTTATTGTGGCAGGAGCTGCGGGAACAGGGTTAGATGTTACTTTTGAAGGTAACACCACACCTGTAGTATTACCTGACGGAACAGTATCTGAGGGAACTGCAATTGCAATGCTTGATAATATTGCCACTCAATTAGAGTGTGCTTTTGAAAATCAAATCGGGCATAACAGTGGATTTGCAATCGTAACACACAGTATCAATAACTGTTGTTGTGGAGCAAGACTTACAGTAGTAACTTGTGTACCTGATCTTGTTATTGAAGGATTAGAGCCTTGCCCATTTGAATTCCCTGATATGGAATTCATGCCTTACGGACAATGTGTTTGTACGGATGATGATGGTAACTGTGTAACTGAAGAAGGAGAACCTTACATACCTGATTGTTGGATAGCTGTAATAGCTTCACCTGACGTACCAGATTGTGACTGCCTACCTAAAGTACCTGCGACATGGAGTGGAATAAAAGTAACACTTGACTTCCTAACTAATCCAGGAGATTGTAAGCCAATTGTGAAGAGGAAAACTTTACTTGAGCCGACTGCACCCAGAAACTTTGGAGCACAGATTCAGTTCTTGGAAACTAAATACGGATTCCCATCAGGAAGAGGTAGAAACTATTCAGTAGGTAACTACAGAAGAGGTAAGACTTATGGTGACTATGAAAGTAGAGCTAAAGTTAAGAATGCTGTAACAGCAGATTGTGATGCAATGTACTGCTCTTACTACTTAGATTACTCTAATACTAAAAAAGGTAATAGAGATAGAAACCTTAAATGTTTCCCATTCTATTCAGGAATACATATTGATAAACTTGATGTAATTGCTCAAACTTGTTTTGAAGAGTTTATTGAAGCACTTGCTGCTGAGAACACTACAGGGTGTAAAATAGTAGAAGGTGTCAGTTGTGGACCTCAAGAGGATGTAGACAAGGAGTTTGACAAGTCTAAGCCTAAAGAAGAAGAAGGAGACAAATAATAATAAACGTAAGCCCAATTAGAAATAGTTGGGCTTAAATAAATATATAATATGATTAATAGTGGTGTTGCAAAGAACAGCAAGGGTGAAGTAATAAACACTTTTATGCAGTTTGGTCAAATGGACCCATGTGGATGTTTTTCTTTCGGGGATTGTCCGTGTTGTCACATAGCCCTTAATAATTGTGAAGGAGAAAAAGTTTTTTTCTGGGTGGAAGGGATTGAAATGAAATCTGGATTAGAAGATGAATTTAAAGAGGCGTGTAAAGCTTGTAAGGAATCTATCGGTGAAGGTAAATAATTCAGGTGTCTATATTATAAAAAATAACTTTAATTCAAAAATTTATATAGGTAGTTCTAAAAATATAAAAAGAAGATTTAAAGAGCATAAAACCAAATTGATAGGAGGTTATCATGAAAATGAGCACCTACAAAGATCTTGGAATAAACATGGAGAGATTAACTTTTCATTTAACATTGTAAGTTATTGTCCGAAGGAGTATGTAATTAAATTAGAGCAATGGTTTTTAGATAATATGATATCATGGGGTAAAGATTATAACATGTCAAAAATTTCAGGTACTCCTAAAAATCACAACACAGAAGTTTTAAAAACAGAGGGAGATAAAATAATTAAATACTCGTCTATAACAGAAGCTATAGAAGAGGAGGGTATGACTAAAACTCAAATGGTGAATAGGGGTAATTTCACTTTTATCCCGTCTAACACTTTAGGGAGGAACCCTAAAGCAGAGTTTGTTGGATTATATGATAAAAATGGAAAATTCGCAGGACATGGATGGTTAGACGGAGATGAATTAAACTTATTAATAAACACAAGTAAATCAGATTTAAGAGGTAGCGAAGTTTTTAATTCTATTTTTGATTATATAAATAAGGAATGGGATGAAATAGGTTCTATAAGAGGTACTTGGCGACCTGGAAGTTTGGGGGATAATTTTGATTCTTATATGAAAACAAAAAATGCCTTTGAAACATTTACTGGTAAGATGGCTAAAAGGAAAGGATTTGATAAAGTAACAGTTAATGAACTTAAAGATGGAAGTGGTAATATCATAGGAATTGACGCATTCTTTAAATAATAAATATGATGAATAGAG
>ENA-ORXT01001153-ORXT01001153.1-marine-metagenome-genome-assembly--contig:-NODE-1153-length-36821-cov-10.487372_pt1 | contig 36821 bp, 37 predicted proteins | sample MGYA00237868_ERZ511482 | MGnify/ENA metagenome assembly ERZ511482 | reverse complement strand
ATGCAACCATAAAATGATTTCAATTGAGCAAAAAATCTCTATTTTTCGCTTCAATCAAAAAAGTTTAAATGAGTTCAAAATGTGGATAAAACTAAAGACCATATAATTTTAAAAAATATATATGGTCTTATTGTAGTTTAGTTATAACATTAATAAATGTAGTAAATTCAACATTATATAGTTATGGTTTTTTATATAATCTCTCTAAGGTTTAATTTTTATTAATTAGGTGTCTCTTTTAGTTTGTTAAAGTATCTGTTTCGGTCAAGTATTTTCGATATTCGTTAAGAGAGTTTAATTTTTTTTCTCAAAAATTCTTTCAATTTTTAACTTGGTAAAAAAACTAAAATAATCAACCAAAGGAATAAAATCTCGATGTCCCATACCGTCAATAATCACCAATTTTATAGAGGTGTTACTTATTACTTTGCAGCATATATTCCGTGCATATAAATCTCTAGCAACAACCTTATATTCAATCATCATTTTTTTTAATCGATCTAATTCTTGTGTTAATAAATCATCAGAAAAAGGAGCATTCTTCATTTTTAAATAATCACATAAAGTCAAGGATATTTCATTCGTGGGGATATCTCTTATCAAATCAAAAATATAACCATTACCTAAATTTGTATTTACTGTACCATAATATTTTGAGTAAAATGGATAAGCATATTTTTTGTGTTTTTTTTTTAATTTTTCATAATAATCGATTTCATGGATATTACGAGAACCGCTTGAGGGATTATATTTAACAATTTTAATACATAAGTTTTTGTGTTCAGGATGCTTGTAACATTTTTGTGTATGACCTTCAGCTATGTAATGTTCCTCGTCTAATACTATCATAGGATGTTTTGAGAACAAATTTAAATAGTTTTATTCTTAACTATTATCCCGAAAAAAATAAAAAAGTCCTCAAATGAATTTATGAATATTTCAAAAAAAGAAGAGGGGCTAAGAAAGATGAAATTTAATGATAGAAACAGAAATACAGATGAAGCTTACTTAAATAGCTTTTAGAAGTAATATTATGGTAAATACTATTTTTAGATTGTGTAAGAATTTAGTAAGAGTAAATCAAAGCTATAAATTACAAATATGTAGCTCTTTTATAAAAACCTGTAACCAACGTGAATACCCCAGCGTAAAAAGAAATCAGGAGCCCCATCTTTTACACTAAAATTACGTCCAACTCCAGCTCCAACATCAATACTAAATCCACTACTAGCAAGCCATTTGAGTCCGCCGCCAAAACCTAATCCAAAATCACTATAATTATTTATGACTTTTGCGTCATTAACTATTATGGCTTCTCTTTTACCATTTGAGTATTGACCAAAAGCCTCGATATAAAATCCTTTTTGACCAAAATCCATATTATTAAAAAAATATTGTCGCACATATGGGGTTAGGGCAAAACGTTTAAAATCATCTTCAGGTTGATCTACTCTAAAAAAAGATGATAAACCGATTCCAATACCATCACTTAAGGAATATTCATAGCTAACATCAATAGCAGGAGTAACAAGAACTTCTAAAGCATCAATCCGTATTTCATGCTTTTTTTCTTGCGCAACATTAATAGTAGAAGTAGTTAGGGCTAATAAAATTATAAGTTTCTTCATTTTATAAATAAAATTTGTGTTTGTTTTATAAGGCTGCAAGTTCGGCAATTTTTATAATAACTTCAGTAGCTTTTTGCATACTTTCTACAGGTACGTATTCATACTTTCCATGAAAATTATGCCCTCCTGCAAAAATATTTGGACATGGTAATCCCATAAAGCTTAATTGTGAACCATCAGTACCTCCTCTAATTGGTTTTATGATTGGCTTAATACCTGTGGCTTTTATTGCTTTTTCAGCAATATCAACAATATGTATATTAGTAGGAGCTATTTTTTCTTTCATATTGTAATATTGATCCTTAATTTCTACTGAAATAACGTCATAACCATATTGTTTATTGAGTTCTAATACCAATGAAACGATCATTTGTTTACGTGCTTCAAAATGTTTTTTATCATGATCACGGATAATATATTCTAAAATAGTTTCCTCAATTTCTCCAGAGATATGGTGTAGATGGAAAAAACCTTCCCTATTACTAGTGTGTTCAGGTGTTTCTAACCTTGGTAAGGAACTAATAAAATCCTGAGCAATAAGCATACTATTAACCAATTTTCCTTTTGCGTATCCAGGATGTACACTTTTGCCTTTAACAATTACTTTTGCATTGGCTGCGTTAAAATTTTCATATTCTAACTCACCAACTTGGCTTCCGTCCATAGTGTAAGCATAAGCGGCTCCAAATTTTTTAACATCAAAATGATGTGCTCCACGACCTATTTCTTCATCTGGTGTAAATGCAATCCGAATTACTCCATGTGCTATTTCCGGATGGTTAATTAGATATTCCGCAGCAGAAATAATCTCTGTAATCCCAGCCTTATCATCTGCACCCAAAAGAGTAGTTCCATCTGTAGTAATTAGTGTTTGACCTTTGTACTGCAATAAATCTTCAAAATAAGAAGGAGATAAAATAATATTTTCTTTTTTATTTAAAATAATATCTTTTCCATCATATTTTTCGATAATTTTTGGATTTACATTGGTTCCACTAAAGTCAGGAGAAGTATCGTAATGGGATATAAAACCAATAATAGGTGTGTTTTTGGTTGTTGTAGCTGGTATAGTAGCCATAATATAGCCCTTACTATCAATACTTACTTGGTCTAGTCCAATTTGCTGTAGCTCTTGGACTAACAAGTTTGCTAAATCCCATTGCTTTTTTGTGCTTGGCGTAGAATAACTTTTAGGGTCACTTTGCGTGTCAATCGTTACATACGATACAAAGCGAGCAATAATTTTTTCTTTAGAAATCATAATATTTAATTACTAGTAAAGATACTAAACTTCCCTTTTCAGACTTTATTTTGAATAAAAAGTATTCATATAAAAAAATGTATTTTTGCATAAATTTATTATGATGTACAAAAGTATAATCCGACCTATTTTATTTCGATTTGATCCAGAAAAAATACACTATTTTACTTTTAACGTACTAAAATTTATTCATAAAATTCCAGGAGTAGGAAGTTTATTGCGCTCCATATACAAAGTGAATCATCCTAGTTTACAAAGAGAAGTTTTCGGTTTAAAGTTTGATAACCCAGTTGGTTTGGCCGCAGGATTTGATAAAAATGCTATTTTGTTTAATGAGTTGGCTAATTTTGGTTTTGGTTTTATTGAAATAGGTACTGTAACACCAATAGCTCAGGAGGGAAACCCTAAAAAGCGATTGTTTAGACTAAAAGAAGATCAAGGTATTATTAATCGAATGGGGTTTAATAATAATGGAGTTGACGAAGCTGTAAAACAATTAAAGAAGAACAAAGGAAAATTAATTATAGGGGGAAACATAGGGAAAAATACAGATACAAAGCCAGAGCATTATACAAGAGATTATGTTGAGTGCTTTAATGCATTACACCCTTACGTAGATTATTTTGTATTGAATATTAGTTGCCCTAATGTTTCTAGCCATGCGAAATTGAATGATAAAGATTATTTAGAGGAATTAATTGCTAAAATCCAAAAAATCAACAATACTTTTGAAAAGCAAAAACCTATACTCTTAAAAATAGCACCAGATTTAAATGACAGGCAGTTAGATGAGATAATCGATTTAGTTGCAAATTCTAAATTAGATGGCGTAATAGCAAGCAATACCTCTACTTCTCGAAATAATTTGAAAGCAAATAAAACTACCTTGACAGAAATAGGGGATGGTGGCATAAGTGGCAAACCTTTAGCTAATAGAAGTACCCAAGTTATAAAATATCTACACGCAAAAAGCAATGGAAGTTTTCCTATAATAGGTGTAGGAGGTATTCTTACAGCCAAAGATGCTTTAGAAAAAATAAAAGCAGGAGCAACTTTAGTGCAAATTTATACGGGATTTATATACTCTGGACCCTCTCTAATAAAAAATGTTAATAAAAAGCTACTTCAATTGACAATAAAAGGTAGTGACTAACCTTTAAGTCAGTAATTTATATTAATTATAAATAGTATTAAATCGGATTTTTTAGTGTTTTGTATTAAGGTGTAATGTTTTGATTTTCAGAAGTTTACAATATATTTAAAATATTTTTTTCGATAAAAGAACAGATTTTATCTTTTACTGGCATGATTTTTAATGTTGTTAGTAGTATATTATTATTTACAAATAGTTAATAATAATTTAATATTTCTTTTTTTTGTAACTTTTGACAACTAACAAATCAATTTTTTATAACAAACACACACCTACTTATGAAACAATTAATACTCCTTTTTTTACTTAGCATATGTATGCATTCGCAAAAGTATGTTGATCTTACAGCTCAATTGACTAATGTCACTCATGGTATGGTAATTAATGGGAATGATTTTTCAGTAACGGAGCAAGTAATTATTACAACTAGTGAAATTAATTTTAAAAAGCCTGCTTACTTAAGGTTCTATAACGTTTTATTAAATGTAAATGGAGGTATTAAAGGCCAGGGTAAATTTAATTTATTAGAAAATTCACGTATTTATGTAAAGGACAGGGATCCAAATACACCTGTTAGTAAACTACATTCGACCAAGCCATTTGGAGAAGAGGTGTCCTTAGATAAATGTAAATTATTTAAGAAAGAAAAAGATGGCACACCATTTACATTATGGTATACCAACGGAAAACAGTTTAAAACAGGTGTTGTCGGCGATGGAACAAAAATAAGTCGCATGTTTTACAACGTTAAGCTGGGTAAAAAATATCTAGATAGGCAATTGTTGTCTAATTAATTATAAATTAGAAAGGAGTTTTTTTAATATAACTTCTACACCGTTATTATCATTAGAAAGAGTGGTAAAATTTGCCACTCTTTTAATGTTAGGATGTGCGTTTTCCATCGCAAAACTGTAGCCTGCTAGCTTCAACATTTCCACATCGTTATTATAGTCTCCAAAAGCCATTGTTTGTTTAATAGAAACATTAAATTGTTTTTGTATTTGAGATATAGCATTGCCTTTGTGGGCGGATTTTTGTGAAATATCAATCCATAATTCCCCTGATATTTTAACTTGCCATTGATTTTCTAAGTGTTTTAGATAAGGATAAATATTATTTTCTGAACCATCATAATGGCAGAGTGCTATCTTAAAAAAATCATCATCAGGTAAAAGGTCAAAGCTTTCTACTATTTCGTAACTAGAGTAATATTCGGAAATAGTATTTTGAAATTGTTTTGAAGTATTTTTTAAAAGATAAGCTTTCTTTTTTCCACATACTACTACTTGTGCACCTTCGATAGCTTGGCACCTAGGTAATAGTTCTTTTATTTTTTCAACGGGAATTACATTTACATACAAAGTTTCCCCATTTCTAACAATATAGGCTCCGTTTTCTGCAACTATAGTAATGTCCTCTTGTATGGATTTTAGTTTATCTAAAATACTGTGGTATTGCCTTCCACTTGCAGCAACAAAATGAATGTTATTTTTTTTTAATCCTTCAAATTGCTCAAAAAATAAGTCGCTTACTTCGTGTTTAGAATTTAAAAGTGTTCCATCCATATCGGTAACAACTAATTTTACTTCAGATAAATTCATATAGGTTATTTTAGAAAGTTACAAATGTACAGTTTTGTATTGCAGTTTTTGTTAAATTCACGTTATGCAATTTTTTCAAAAAGAAATAAGACTAAAAGAATATAAAAGAGGTTTTCATTTGATTACGGATATCATTGAAAAAACATTGCCAGAGCTTTCCAAAATAAGCGTAGGACAGTTGCAAGTATTTATAAAACATACTTCGGCAAGTTTAACAATCAATGAAAACGCAGACCCTACAGTGCGGACTGATTTTGAAAGTCATATGAATGTGTTGGTGCCAGAAAATGCACCTTATTATATACATACTTACGAAGGCTCTGATGATATGCCTGCACATATAAAAGCATCATTAATGGGAGCATCAGTAACTATTCCTATAACTAATGGACAGTTAAATATGGGGATTTGGCAAGGAGTTTACTTGTGCGAACATCGAGATTATGGAAGCTCCCGTAAATTAGTATTGACGCTTTTTGGTAATTAGATGAATCAAATTAAACTCATAGAATGTCCCAGAGATGCCATGCAAGGAATAAAAGCGTTAATTCCTACAAAAACCAAATTAAGCTATTTGCAATTGTTGGTAGATTGTGGGTTTGACACTTTAGATGTTGGGAGTTTTGTGTCTCCAAAAGCAATTCCTCAAATGCAGGATACTGCAGCGGTTCTGGATGCTTTAGATTTATCCCGAACCAATACAAAATTATTGACTATCGTTGCTAATAGTCGTGGAGCAACCAATGCGTGTGCTTTTAAACAGGTTGATTATATCGGTTATCCTTTTTCAATTTCAGAGATATTTCAAATGCGTAATACACATAAAACAATTGCTCAGTCTCAGGAGATCTTAAAGGAGATTTTAGATCTAGCAAAAAAGGCAAATAAGAAAGTTGTAGTATATGTAAGCATGGGGTTTGGAAATCCTTACGGAAATCCTTGGAATCCCGAAATAGTAAGTAATTGGATAGATCAATTAATAACCATGGGCGTTCAAACTATATCGTTGAGTGATACCGTAGGATCATCCACACCACCAATAATTACTCAATTATTTTCGACGTTAATTCCCAAATATCCACAAGTTGAATTTGGAGCACATTTACACACAAGTCCAACTTCTTGGTTCGAAAAAATAGATGCTGCTTATAAAGCAGGCTGTAAGCGTTTTGATGGAGCTATCCAAGGTTTTGGTGGCTGTCCCATGGCAATTGATGAGTTAGTTGGTAATATGCCAACTGAAAAAATGTTATCCTATTTTACAGAAAAAAAAGTTTTGAAAAGTTTTGATTGGATGCGTTTTGAATCAGCACACAACCAAGCAACAGTTTTATTTAATAAATATCATTAATTTATCCTAAATAGGAACGGAATACGAATGCTTAATCTCTCCCATTACAAACGTACTGTGTGCACTCCCAATGTTTTTAATTGCTCCTAAATCGTTTAAAACAAAATTTTGATAGCCTTTCATATCCTCAACAACTACTTTTAATAAAAAATCGTAATCTCCAGAAACATTATAACATTCGGTAACCTCTTTTAAAGATTTAATGTCGCTTACAAATTGATTTCCGATTTCCTTAGTATGTTCCTTTAAAGTAATATTACAAAAAACAATAAGTGACTTTCCTAAAGATTCGGCATTCAAAACCGCAACATATTTTTTGATAAACCCGCCCTTTTCAAGTTTTTTAATACGTTCAAAAACGGGGGTAGAGGATAAGTTAACTTTATTAGCCAACTCTTTAGTGGTAATATTTGAGTTGTTTTGAAGTATTCTCAATAGTTTTAAGTCCGTTCCATCTAAGTGTTCCATAGATTTTTTTACAAAATTATTTTTTGTTTCTTATAAGAATAAATGAATGATTTTAAATTCAAAATTAGTTCAAAATTCTTAATAGTGTAAAATAAAAAGATTTTTTATTTGTTTAATGTGGTTTTTTTTGGAATTTAATTCTGAATAAAATTAAAGCTAATACATTGGGTTTTCCCTAGAGTGGGGAGGGGGAGAAAACTTAAAATTACTTTTGTATTCAACAACAACCGTAGGATCTATTCTTCAAACTAAAGAGGTACGCCAATGGCGCTCAAAATTAAAAAAGGGAACAGTTACACAAACGGCATATAATACTTTTATAGTAAATGAAATTGAGGAAAGCATTTGCTTTTAAGAAGAAATAGGAATTGATGTATTGGTACACGGTGAATTTGAGCATAATGATATGGTGGAGTATTTTGGTGAAAAATCAAAAGGTTTTGCGTTTACCAATTTTAGATGGGTACAAAGTTGCGGTACTAGATGTATAAAGCCATCAATTATTTTTGTTGACGTAGTTAGTGTAATTACCAATGATAGTAAAATGGTCTAAATTTGCTCAAAAGCAAACCAAATTTCCTGTTAAAGGTATGTTAATAGGCCTTTTGACTATTTTACAATGGTTCTATGTTAGAGATGATCAGCTAGGAGCAACAACCTGCCAACAAATAGCTTTGGCCATAAGAGATGAGGTAGTAGATTTAGAAGCAGAAGGAATTAATGTAATTCAAATCGATAAGCCTGCTTTAAGAGAAGGATTGCTTTTACGTAAAAAAAATGGTAAAGTTATTTAAACTGGGCTGTGGAGTCGTTCCGAATATCGGAAAATGGGGAGCAGCAGATTAAAAACAAATACATACCTACATGTGTTAAGCCGAGTTTAATGATATTATTCAAAGTTTTTCGTATTTAGATGCCGATGTAATTACTATTGAAACGTCCAGGTCAGATATCCGAGACTACCTACCGAAGTGGGAATAGAAAATTTGTTAAACAAAGCAAGTAGCTTACTTCCAGTAGAAAATATTTGGGCAAATCCAGGTTGTGGATTAAAAATATGTAATTAGACTGAAACTAAAAGTGCGTTGCAAAATTTAGTGCAAGTAGCTAAAAAGCCTCAAAAAGATGTAGCAATAGTTTAATATTATTTAGCCAATTAGTAATTTAAAGGTTGTTTGAAAAATCAACTTTTTAAACAACCTTTTTCAATTAGTAGAAATACCGCTAGTGTTCAGCACATTATTTACCCCTAAATTAAAAAGCGTTCCTTCTACTAAATTTTGTAAATTTTTTAAATCATTCGTACTCACAGCAAAGCTAAGTTGAGGGATAGGAGTTTCTAGCAATAAAGAACGACAAGTATTTTTTGATTTACAATCACTACAAGTGGTTCTGTTTTTAAGTGAAAATTGGATATTTTGTTGGAAAGCAGTAAGTTCCTTGGGGGTTAAAAAGAGACCAGTTTCATTAAAAACCAATTGAATTCTATGGATATCTTTTCCCGTATTTCGTTTCCATTGAAAAGCAATTCCGAAATTGTTATAATATATAGTGTGTATGTCTTTCATATTAATATTTTAAATAAGCTTCAAATATAATTTATTTAGATTTAATAAAAATAAAAAACATAAATTTTAACTTTAGTTTTTAAAGAAATAGAAATAGTATTTTATATTTGATGATAAATAAGATTTTATGACCATTAAAAAAAAAATTGGAATAGCAGCTATAGCTATTTTAGTCATACTTCAGTTTTTTGTAAAAAAAGACAATGTATCGTCATACGAAAGTGTCGCTAGTTTTGAAAAAGCAGTACAATTACCAACAGATGTCTCAGTTGTGTTAAAAGAAACCTGTTATGATTGTCATAGTAATCATACAAAGTATCCTTGGTATGCATCCATAGGAGCAGTAAATTTATTAATAGCTCATGATATCGAAGAAGGAAAGGAACATTTAAATTTTTCGGATTGGGATATTTATCCCCCAAAACGTCAGCTACATAAGTTAGCAGAGGTTTATGAAGAAGTTGAGGAAAATGAAATGCCCATAAAAGCTTATCGAATTACTCACGGAAGCTTAACAGATGACCAAAAGTCAACTCTCTTGAAGTGGGCAGCGCAATACGAAGAAAAGCATTAGATATGCGATGTATTATTATATTACTGTATATCAGTATCTTATTTTATTTTTAAAAAAGCATTATTAAAAGATAAGAGTAGCATTACATTTCTTAAAAAAATAGAAAGCCGTAAAATGTTAAAAAAGCTTACTAAAATTCTAAATTTTAGTAGGCTTTTTGTTTGTAACAGTATTAATTTTTTTGATTTTTGAGTTAAAAAATGTGAATATGATAAAAGCGCTAATTTTATTTAGAATAAGTTAAAATAAATTTTGTTTGGAACGATTCTACATAATATATTTGCACTGCGAAATTAAGGTTATTAAAACTAAATCTAAATAAAATGAAACTAAATAAATTTCTTTTAATCGGTATGTTAGCCACAGCATTTATAGCTTGTGATTCTGACGATGATTCAACACCAACAAAGCCGGAAATTAAATTAGAAGTACCAGCAACATATGTGTTTGTTAACGCAGAAGGAAACTCAACTGTTAGTTTTTCAGGACAGACAACACGCCTAAGACAGGGAGCTGACATTCTAAAAGATTTTACAACATTTGGAACTACTGAAGTAACTATAGATACTAAGTTTACAGATGGAACAGGTTTTACAGATGCAACCTTAAATAATGGAAAAAAAATAAAAAATAAAGTAGCAGAAGCTGTTAAAAGTTCAATAGATCAAGCAGCAATTAGAGCTACTTTTGATGGTTATATTGAAGATCAGGTAAACACATTGTTGTCAAAATATGCAGATATTGATGCTGTGCCTACAGCAGAAAAAGGAGTAGTAGGAAAACTAGGAAAGCGCTTGGTAACTGCAAAAGGTTTAGAATTAAACCAAGCATTTAACAAAGGGTTAATAGGTGCTTTAACTTTAGATCAAATCGTAAATGATTACTTAGGGCTTACAGAAGGAGCAAAAGTACAAGAGGATAACACCAATGGCGTTAAAGTTGAAGGAAAGCCTTATACTAATGCAGAACATTATTGGGATGAAGCTTATGGATACTTATATGGAGCTTCCGATGCAGAAGTATTAGCAAATCCAAACTCAAGACATTTAGAAACGGTTGTGGATAAATTTTTGTATAAGTATGTACAACGTGTAGAGGGAGATGCAGATTTTAAGGGAATCGCAAATAAAATTTTTCAAGCATTTAAAACAGGTCGCGCAGCAATTGTAGGTAAAGATTATAAGGAATCTAAAAAACAAGCGGATATTATTCGTCAAGAATTGTCTAATGTAATAGGAATTAGAGCGGTATATTATTTAAAGCAAGGAGCTAAGAAGATTAATGATAACGGAGTTGCCGCTTTAAATGATGGATCTGCTTTTCATGATTTATCTGAAGGGTATGGATTTGTATATTCATTACAATTTACGAACAATCCTGCTACAGGAGTACCGTATTTTACCAAGGCTGATGTAAATGGATTTATAGTAACACTAGATGCAGGGAATGGATTTTGGGATTTGGCTGACGATACAGCTAAGCTGAATGCAATGGCTGCAACTATAGCTTCTAAATTTAGCTTTTCAGTTGCCCAAGCGGAATCGACTAAGGCTGTTAAATAAAAAAATAATCTCCTTAATTATATAAACAAAATAAGCTTTGTTTAATCTTTCCTGAACAAAGCTTATTTTATCTTTGCAAAAAAAACGAAATGAAAAATTGGTTTATTTTTATTGCGATTAGTTTGTTGTTTTTTTCTTGTGACGACGAATTAAAGTCTACTGAGGAAAATGCTATTTTTGATAGAATATCGTTACTGACCAGTGTAGCTGATAATCACGCAATACCAGAATATAAAAACTTTGTTGCCGATGTTTCTATAATGGTTACTACCAAAAACACTTTTATAGCAGATAAAACGGAAGCTAATTTAATAGCATTTCGTAAGGCATATTTAAAAGCATACACTAGTTTTCAGCCAGTAGCTAAATATGATTTTTCATTAGCACAGGATGTAAACTTTTATCAAAACTTAAACGCACATCCATTTCGATTAGCAAATTTTGAGAGTTTTATTTTAAATCAAAATAACCAGAATTTAGAAAGTGTCTTAAACCAAGATCGTCAAGGTTTTCCAGCGATAGACTACCTTATAAATGGTTTAAGCACCTCAGATACTGATATTTTAGAATTTTATACAGGCAAGAATGCTATTGATTACACAACTTTTTTATCGAAAATAGTAGATCGTATAAATACATTAAGTACTAATGTGGCCATTGATTGGGAAAAAAATTTAAGAGCTAGCTTTATAAGTGATGGTGCTTTTTTAAATATTTTTGTAAATTCCTACATTCAGTATTTCGAAAAACGTTTACGCTCTAGCAAAATTGATTTTCCAGCAGGTAAATTTGATGGAAGTCCTTCTCCAGAACAAATAGAATCAGTTTTTAAACCAGAAGAATCCAAAGCCTTATTAATTGAAGCATTAGAAAGCTCGCGAACGCTTTATACAGGAGTGAGTGCAGAAGTTGACAGTTTATCTAAAGTGCTAATTACTCTTGGGGAAGAAGGTTTAGATGCACAAATAAAATTAAAGTTTTTAGAAGCCTTAAATATAGTAAAAAGTTTAAACGATAATTTAAAACTCCAAGTAGAAACAGATAATACAAAAATGTTGGAAGCTAGAGATGCTTTACAAGAAATAGTACGATTGTTGAAAATTGATTTAACTTCCAAGTTAAATATTGCAATCACTTTTCAAGATAACGACGGAGATTAACATATGATTTCAGCCTATCTAAATAAAACAACAAAGACAGCCCCATTGGCTGTCTTTCGTATTTTTTTTGGGTTATTAATGTTTATAAGTATTGTTCGGTTTTGGGCTTATGGATGGATTCAAACAGTTTACATCCAACCTAAATTTAACTTTACTTATTACGGTTTTGAGTTTATAAAACCATTGGGGGATTGGACTTACTTATTGTTTGCTATTTGTGGGTTTTCAGCATTAATGGTAAGCATTGGTTATAAATATCGATTGGCGATAATTATATTTTTTTTGAGCTTTACTTATATCGAGTTAATTGATAAAACAACCTACCTCAATCATTACTATTTTATAAGTGTATTAAGTTTTGTACTTGTTTTTTTACCAGCAAATTGTTGTTTTTCAGTAGACGCTTATTTAAAACCCCAAATTAAAGCTAATTATATTCCTAAATGGACAATTGATGCTATTAAAGTATTATTAGCAATTGTATATATCTATGCGGGTTTGGCTAAAATAAATTCAGATTGGTTATTACATGCACAGCCTATTAAAATTTGGTTGCGTACACGGACTGATTTCCCCGTCATAGGAAAGCTTTTTGCATACAATTGGGTACATTATTTTTTTAGTTGGTTTGGAATGTTGTACGATGTGTTTATTGTATTTTTTTTATTTTACAAACCTACACGAAAAGTAGCCTATATATTTGTTGCTGTCTTTCACATCTTAACGCATTTATTATTTCCAATCGGAATGTTCCCTTATGTAATGATTGTAAGTACACTAATTTACTTTGATGCATCCTTACATGAAAAAATTATAATTATTTTAAAAAAAATAGTTAGGCTTCCAAAAGGTGAGATTCAGGAAAATAGCACATACCTATATTCTAAGAATTCAGTAAAAATAATAGCACCAATACTCGTTACTTTTTTTATGATTCAACTACTTTTGCCGTGGCGTTATTTGGCCTATCCAGGCGAATTATTTTGGACAGAAGAAGGCTATCGGTTTTCTTGGCGTGTAATGTTAATTGAAAAAGTAGGATTAAGTACATTTACTATCGTAAATCCAAAAAAGAATCAGCGTTTTGAAATTAGAAACAATGATTTTTTAACGGATTTCCAGATCAAACAAATGAGTACTCAACCCGATTTTATAGTACAATATGCACATATTTTAAAGGATTATTATACTGAGCAAGGTATAGAGAATGCTGAGGTGTATGTAGAAAGTTATATAACGTTAAACGGAAGATTAAGCACACAGTTTATCGACCCAAAAATTAATTTAGCTAACGAAAAAGAATCGTTTGCTCACAAAAATTGGATTTTACCTTTTTATGGAACAATCAAAGGTTTATAAGTTAGTAATTAGTTTTTTGTTTTTTGCTCAAATTATTTTTGCACAAGTGGAAGTAACAGGGTTAGTAATAGATAAAAAAACTAAAAAGCCATTAGTTAGAGTAGAGGTATATAGCAAAGCGCTAGCTAAAACTGTTTTTACTGATAAATTTGGTCGTTTTAGGATCTCCTTAGAAAATGAATCTCAAGAATTGGTTTTTATAGGTTACGGTTATAAGATTACAGAAAAAATAATTATTCCTTCGGAAATGAAAACTTTTTCGGTAGCGCTAGAGCTTTTAGCGCAAAAGCTTACCGAAATAATTATAAACCAACAACGAAACGAAGTTTTTGGAATTAAAAGACTTAAAGATGTAGAAGGAACAGCTATTTATGCAGGAAAAAAGACAGAAGTAGTTTTAGTTGACCAATTAGTAAGCAACAAAGCTTCGGGAAATCCAAGGCAAGCTTATGCACAAGTAGCAGGACTAAATATCTACGAAACCGAAGATGCAGGCCTGCAATTAAATATTGGTGGTCGAGGATTAGATCCCAATCGTTCAGCAAATTTTAATACACGCCAAAATGGATACGATATTAGTGCAGATGTACTTGGGTATCCCGAAAGCTATTACACACCATCTTTAGAAGCTTTAGACGAAATTCAAATTGTCCGAGGAGCAGCTTCACTACAATATGGAACGCAGTTTGGAGGATTAGTTAATTTCAAACTAAAACAACCCAATCCAACTAAAGAAATAGAATGGATTTCACGTCAAGGAATTGGCTCGTTTGGTTTGTTTAATTCCTTTAATAGCTTAAGCGGAACTATTGATAAATTTAGTTACTATACTTATTTTCAATACAAAAAAGGAGATGGGTTTAGACCCAATTCAGGTTTTGACTCAAAAAACTTTTATGCCAATATAGGGTATCAAATTTCTGAAAACACAAAAATTACTTTTGAAAACACCTATTTAACCTATTTGGCACAGCAAGCAGGAGGGTTAACAGATAAGCAGTTTAAAAAGAATCCTATTTTTAGTAATCGTAGCAGAAACTTTTTTAATGTAGATTGGTTGTTGCTAAACTTAAAATTAGAACATGATTTTTCTAGAAAAGTCAAGGCTAGTTTAAATGTATTTACATTAGATGCTTCCCGTAAAGCATTAGGTTTTAGGGACCGTAGACCAAGTGTAGCTGATAATGCTGAAAATCCAAGAGAGTTGCTTGTAGACGATTTTAATAATTGGGGAGCGGAAACTAGAATTTTAACTCACTATAATTTATTAGGAAAGCGAGCTATATTTTTATTAGGAGCAAAATATTATCAATCAGCTAACCAATCTCAACAAGGTATTGGCGCAAATGGGATAGAAAAAAATTTTACTTTTCAAAATGAGCGTTTTCCGAATTCATTACAAACCGAATCAACATTTGATTTTCCAAATCTAAATTTATCTCTATTTGGAGAGCATATTTTTAACTTTACAGAACAATTATCATTAACTCCTGGTTTTCGTTTTGAGCATATAAATACACGAAGCGAAGGTGCTTTTATTAGAAAATTTCAAACTAATAGTAATTTAGTTGATGGGAGAGAATTGATTTCTGATAATAGAGATAATAAAAGAAATTTTTTATTGTTTGGTTTAGGTTTTAGCTATAAACCATCTAAAGTATTTGAGGTTTTTGGTAATTTTTCTCAAAATTACCGTTCAGTAACCTTTAATGATATCCGAGTAGATAGTCCTAATTTAATTATTGACGAAAATATAACTGACGAAACAGGATATACTGTTGATGTTGGAATAAGGGGGGAGCTAGATACTATTTTAAGGTATGATATTAGCGCATTTTCTTTATTATATGATAATAGAATAGGAGAGGCATTAAGAACAGATAATCTAAAAGTGTTTCGAACTAATATTGGGAAGGCTCAAATATTTGGTTTAGAATCTTTAATTACCGCAAATATTTCAAATTTGGTTTTTTCTGAAAATAAGAAAATACATTGGCAGCATTTTTTAAATACTGCTTATACTACTTCAAAATATACGGAATCATTTTTACCAGCAGATTCTTTTAGAGAAAACGAAATTGTAGGAAATGAAGTAGAGTTTATTCCTAAAGTAAATATTAAAACAGGAATAGAGTTGGGGTATCAAAATTTTAAATCTAGTTTTCAATATACTTATATTTCTACTCAGTTTTCAGAAGCAAGGAATACTCCATTAAGTAACCTTACTGGTGGTGTTTTTGGAGAAATTCCTTCGTATAGCATTGTTGATTTTTCCGCAGAGTACACTTACAAAAAATGGAAATTAGAAGCAGGCGTAAATAATGTGTTGGATGAAGCCTATTTTACCCGTAGAGCCACAGGTTATCCTGGTCCTGGAATAATACCCTCAGCCCCAAGAAATTTTTATGCTTTATTGCAATTCAAATTTTAGTGTAAAAAGTAACCACTTAAATAGTTGCCTTTTCTTGCGTAAATAATTCCTTTAACTCCGATTTTATTTGACTAATCCAAGTTGTTAAACGTTCATCGTTTAGTTGGGATTCGTTGTCATTATCAATGGCAAGTCCATAAAAATAATTTTCTTTCTCTTCAATTAACGCTACCGAATCTGTAAAGCGATATCCTTCTGTAGGCCAATGGCCAATTACCGTACCTCCATTCCTGAGAACAACTTTTGCTAAAATACCAATACCATCCACAAAATATTCTCCATAGCCTATTTGATCTCCTAAACCATATATCGCTACAATTTTATTTGTAAAATCTATTTCTTCAAAATCGTCAAAAAAGGACTCCCAGTCACTCTGTAAATCGCCATCATACCAAGTAGATAATCCTAAGATAAGAATTTGGTGCTGTTCTAAATCGCCCTTCGTTGCGTCTCCAATTTCAGATATTTCTAAGTTTTCAGCGCCCCACAATGATATAAAGTCCTTAGTAATGTCATCAGTACACCCTGTGTCCGATCCATAAAATAAACCAATTTTTTTCATAAATAAGTAATATTTAAAATAATGCACAAATATATTATTTTTATTAATTCTAAATAAATATAATATGATATATTTGAATCAAATTTTAAAAAAATGAGTTTTTTAGATCCCATATTTCATAACAATACTGGTACGGTATATGCAGTAAGAAGTTCGTATGATACGGACGAACCATTTCATAAAGTACAATTACAAATAGGAGATATTGCTATTTTGATGTACAAAAAGGAAATTGACGCTTTTTTATCAATTATTAGGGCAGCCAAAAAAAATAAAGATTGCCATTGTAAAAATTGCAAACACGATAAAGCTTACAAGATTATAAAATGTGATACTCCGATGGCTAATATTAGGTTTAAGGTTACAAAGAAAAATTTAGACGATCTGGAAGATTTAGTAATGAGTGTTTTTTTTCAAGAAGAATTTAATTCGATCCTAATAAATAATGAGATAAGTAGTTAATAGTAATGTATATATAATTTAAAAAATTGAATAATGAGTTTTCAAGAATTTATGGATAAACAAGGAGTAACGTATAGCGATTTTAAAACTCCAGAAGAAATGGATAAATTGATTAATAACTATGCAAAGCATTACTTGTCAACATATTATGCAGTATAAGCAGTTAATTAATAAATAGGAGTCTTAAGTGGTCGAATTAATTTTTTGCATATCAAAGATTCAGAAAAATTTAGTAAAACAGAAGCAGATGGCATAGCTGTAGATTTTATGGAAAATATATATTACAGCTAAATTTAGTTTGTAAATATTTAACAATACAGGTAAACAATAATGACGATTAATTTTCCCAAAAAAAACAACAAATTGTACTTTTTGGAGGAAAAAACAAAAATATTCTTTTATAACTGCTGATAAAACTTATGCAAAGTTGATGTGCCAACAGTAAAAGGATTTTAATATCCATTTGATCTAATTACACTTAAATAAACACTTACAATACATTTTTTATACCACCTTTAGGAAAACTATTTAGTTGTGTAAATGCAATTCGATAAAATCTATTTTTCATTTGATTACTATCAGATAGTAATCAAATGAAAAATAGATTTTAATTTACAATAACCTAAAAACACATTGATAGTAGTAGCAATATAATTTTAAAATTTATTTTAAATAAATCTAAATAAGCTTTGTGAATAATACAATACTATTCTATATTTGTGATTCTATTAAGAATTAATCTAATTAAATTTAAAATGAAACTTACCCATAAATCAATTATAGTTTTTAGTATTGGAACACTATTTTTAGGAGCCTGTGGCAGTGATGATGTAAATAATACAATTAAACCAGTTGTAAAGGTTTCAGTAAGCGCAATTGCACTTAATTATGCGGCTATTGTTTCAGCAAATTACACGGAAGCCCTAAAAGATGCAAAAGCATTGCAAGTAACATTAAAAACTTTTGTAGAAACACCTACAAAAGAAAACTTTGATGCAAGCAAAAAAGCTTGGTTGGAATCAAGAGAAAGTTACGGGACAACTGAAGCTTTTAGATTTGCAAATGGACCAATTGATAGGGATGATAATGGTGTAGAAGGACCAGAGGGTTTATTAAACTCTTGGCCTTTGGATGAAAATTTTATTGACTATGCAGCGGGGACTTCTACTTCGGGAATAATAAACGATGCAGTTACTTATCCCGCAATTACTAAAGAAGTCTTAGAGGGAAAAAATGGTGATGGAGGAGAATCTAATGTTAGTGTAGGATATCATGCTATTGAGTTTTTGTTGTGGGGACAAGACAATACTGCTCCTTCTGAAAAAAAAGCAGGATTACGCTCCTATACTGATTTTGTAGACGGAAGTAAAACAGCGACTAACCAGGATAGAAGGCGAACTTATTTAACTGTTTGCGCAGAATTACTTATAGAAAATTTAACTTTTTTAGTAACGGAGTGGACTCCAGGGACAAATTATAATAAAGAATTTTTAGCTTTAGAGGACGATACAATCTTAATTAATTTATTAAAAAGTATTGCAGAATTATCTAAATCTGAATTAGCAGGAGAGCGTATGGCTACTGCGTTGAAGAATCAAGATCAAGAAGATGAGCATTCTTGTTTTAGTGATAATACACACAGAGATATTCGTTTAAATTTCGAGGGAATAAAAAATGTGTATTTCGGGGCTTATAAAAATATTAAAGGAGTTTCATTAAGTGATTTAATTAGTAGTAAAGATGCAAGTATAGCCAAAAAAGTAACAGATGCCTTTACGTTAGCAGAAACTACAGTAAAAGCAACAGCTATTCCATTTGATTTTGCAATAGTAGCAGGAGCAAATTCTGACGAAGGAGCAAAAGTAAATACAGCTATAAATGCATTAAGATCTTTAGGAGATGCATTAGTCGAAGCAGGAGATAAACTTGGTTTGAAGATAAATATATAAGTTTAATTACAATTAGTTTTTCCGATTCTTAGTAATTAATTGGGTTGTTTATAATTTTAATTGCTAGGAGTTTATACCGGATAGGTATCGTTTTGATATGTATTCGGTATAGTTATTTAAAAAATAGATGAGAGTAATAGTACAAAGGATTGTTATTGTTTTTTTGCTAGGTATATACATGGCCTCCTGTAGTTCGGATGATAAAAATGGATTAGAACCAGTAGTAGATGTTTTAAAAGTAGAGGATGGAGAAGAGTTTGCGGGAGGTGAGACTTCAGTATTTGATACTTCGCCTAATGCCTTTGGTTTTGTAGCTCGAAATGTTGGAAACGATCAATTAACGGATTTTGCAGTAGGAAATTCATTATTCAATCAAAACTGGGTTTCATCGCCAGCCTCTACAACAGCAAGGGACGGTTTAGGACCTTTTTTTAATTCCCGTTCCTGTAGTGGCTGTCACTTTAAGGACGGTAGAGGGCGCTCGCCAGAATTTTTTGGAGCATTGTCGCATGGTTTACTATTGCGGTTAAGTATTTCGGAAATTGATGCTTTTGGTAAAAATTTAGGAGACCCTATTTATGGAGGTCAATTTCAAGATCAGTCCATTTTAGGAATTCAAAAAGAGGGAGATTTTAGTATACAATACCAAGAAAAAAAAATTACCTATCCCGATGGGGAAGTGGTAAAATTAAGAGTCCCTACATATGTGTTTTCCAATTTAAATTACGGCATACTAGATGGTAAGACAAAAATATCTCCAAGAGTAGCCAATCAAATGATTGGTTTAGGACTATTAGAAGCTATTTCGGAGCAAGATTTAAAATTCAATATAGACGAAAACGATAGGAACAATGATGGTGTTTCAGGGCGTGTAAATATGGTTTTTGATAGCGCTCAAAATAAAAAAGTAATTGGTCGTTTTGGTTGGAAAGCTAACCAACCAAACATTAAACAACAAGTAGCGGGAGCATTTGCTGGCGATCTAGGAATTACCAGCAATTTATTTCCTGAAGAAAATTGTACAAAAGGAGTAAATTGCAACGAAATTCCTAATGGCGGCACTCCGGAACTAGACGAAGAAAGTCTAGAAGCAGTCGCATTTTATTCCAGTACTTTAGCCGTTCCAGTACGGAGGAATTTTGATTTACAAACAGTACTGCAAGGAAAAAAAATATTTGTGAATGCCAAATGTACCAGTTGTCATGTAGCTAAATACAAGACAGGAAGTCATCCAATTAAAGCATTAGAAAATCAACTAATTTTTCCATATACCGATTTGTTATTACATGATATGGGAGAAGCTTTAGCTGATAATGCCTCTGATTTTGAAGCGACTGGTAACGAATGGCGGACACCACCACTATGGGGAATCGGTTTAATAAAAACCGTAAACAAACACACCGAACTATTACATGATGGAAGAGCGCGAAATGTTGAAGAAGCAATTCTATGGCATGGAGGTGAAGCAAAAAACGCAAAAAATAATTTTATGAAACTATCAAAATTAGACAGACAAAAAGTAATCACATTTATTAATACACTATAAAATGTTACATAAATATATTTTAAGTTTTGCGATAGTTACATTATTTATTAACTGTAAAACAGAAGATGATGGAAAAGTTAAGGGAAGTACTACAGATAAAAGCACAATCACACTTCAATTAGAGGCATTATACAATAATGAGATAGCAGTTGTAAATAATTTGTTTATTTCAGAAATTGAAACGCTTCAAACTGTAGTGAATGCATTTCAAAAAGAAATTACTGAAACAAACAGTATAGCGATCCAGTCGCAATGGAAAAAGGTGATTTCTATATGGAAGCGATTAGAGTTGTATGCCATCGGACCAGTAGCAAAAAAAAGTTTTAAAGCACAAATCCACGATTGGCCAGCAAATCAAATTCGAATAAATAATTTTATAGAAACTACAACTAACATAAACGAAAATTTTATAGCCAAGCAAGGAGTTAATGTTCGTGGTTTGTCAGCTGTAGAAGTGCTTGTTTTTGGAAAAACGCTAGAAAGCTATACCACAGGCGATTTAGCACCAAAACAAATGGATTACTTAATAGCTATAACCAACGATCTGGTTACTAAAAGTAAAAATTATGTAAGTGAATGGCAAGCTTATGAAGCAGATTTTAAATCAAATGTAGCGCAATCAATCCAAGGGAGTCAAAATCAATTATTTAATGCAATTGTTTTTAAAGTAGAAGAATTGCGAAAAAGTAAGTTAGGAAACCCCTTAGGAATAATTTCAGGAAACGATCCTAATATTGAACTTACTGAAGCTTTTTTGAGTGAATATTCATTATCCATAATAAAAGAAGAAGTAAAAGGAATTGAGCGACTATTTACCGGTAACTATCAAAGCAATAGTAATAATTTAGGTTTTTATGATCAACTACAAAAATTAGGAAGAGATGATTTAGTAAAAAAAATACAAAGCCAATTTTTAGTTATCAATCAAAAAACAACAGCTATTCAACCTAATTTAGAGCGTCAGCTCCAAAATGATGTAAACAAAGTATTAGAACTTTTTGATGAAATAAATAAATTAGTAACTTTAATAAAAGTAGATACATCGAGTACGCTAAATATCATAGTTTCTTTTAATGATAATGATGGAGACTAAAAACGAAATAAAAAAAAGTTAAAAAGGATAATTTCTAAAAGGAATTAACATTTGTTATTCTAAAGAACAGTCAAACATAATTAATTTTGAGAAAAATACATTTATGACTTTACCTGAAGCATATGAAAGCAAGGTTGCCGAATATTCAGAATCTTTAAAATTTAAGCAACTTCCATTACTTAGTTGGGATGTTCACATGCAAAATTTAAAGCAAGTAGTGGGATACCGGCAAGATTTAGAATACATAAAATCATTAAGTCAAAAAATGACGACTGTACCTAATATTTTAAAAGAATTTAATGTTAATGGAGCAGTAATTGTAATTACAGATAAAAATTTAAATATTGAATTTGCTTCAAACAATATGATAGCAATGTCTGGATATCAACCACAAGAAGTAGTTGGTAATACACCTAAAATGTTTCAAGGACCAAAAACAGATAAAAATATTTCAAAACAAATAAGAGGATTTGTAAACAAAGAAGAAAGTTTCGAGTATGTGTTAACTAATTATAAAAAGGATAAAGCAACATACAATTGCCATATTAAAGGATATCCTGTTTTTGATAAAAAAGGAATACTTGTAAAATACGTAGCTATCGAAAAAGTAGCATAAAAAATATTACAATCAAATAAAGCCAGTAATTTGATATAGATTACTGGCTTTTTTATGTGCTGTATTCAAGAATAGAATTAATAAATTAATAGTATTTTTACTACGAACACATCTCGATTTTCTTATGAATTATGCAAATACTATTTTAGATACCATTGGTAATACACCATTAATTAAGCTAAATAAAATTACTAAAGGTATTGATGCAACAGTATTTGTTAAAAATGAAGCTTTTAATCCAAGTCATTCAATTACGGATAGAGTTGTAGCTTACGCTATTAGTAAAGCAATTCAAGAAAATTTTCTTCGTGCGGGAGGTACAATTATAGTATCAACATCTGCTAATATGGCAATATCATTTGCATTGGCCTCGATTGTTAATGGCTATCATTTAAAAGCCATAATTTCGGATAAGGAAAGCGAAGAAAAAATAACAATGCTTAAAGCTTTGGGAAGCGAAGTTATTATATGTCCTAACGATTTAAAATCGAGCGATGCACGCTCAAAAATAGCAGTAGCAAAGCGTTTGCAAAAACGAACATCTAATTCATGGTTAGTAGACGAAAATAGTAGAGCTTCATTCATAATTGCCTATCAAAAAATAGCTGAAGAAATTTGGGATCAAACCAACGGAAAATTAACACACCTGATTATTCCTATAACAACAGGTGCAGGAATTAGCAGTATAGCCCAATTTTTAAAAGAAAAAAATAAACAAATAAAAATTTGGGGAGTGGACGCCTATGGATCGGTATTAAAAAAATATTTTGATACAGGTGTTTTAGATGAAAATGAAGTATATCCATACGAAGCAGAAGGAGTGGGAGCTTCCTCAATAGTAGAAGGATTGGATTTTTCTAATATTGCAGGAGTTATAAAAGTAAACGATAAGGATAGTGCTTTAAACACTAAAAATTTAGCCCTACAGGAAGGTCTTTTTTTAGGGAATAGTTCCGGAGCAACTTTGGGAGCATTATATCAATTAAAAAATCAGTTTACTGAAAATGATATTGTAGTATTGTTGGCTAAAGATGGAGGAGGACGCTATTTAAGTAAAGTATATAACGAAGAATGGATGCGAAGAAGAGGCTTTTTAGCAAAACCAATTTCTGTAGCTTCAGATTTAGTTAAAGACCCAACCGCAGATATTATTACAGTTAAAACATCCGAATTAGTATCACATGCAGTAGCTCGAATGCGTAAATATAAAATCTCACAAATTCCTGTGGTTGACGGTCATGGATTGGTAGGTTCGGTAGATGAAATGTCATTATTTAGCGCTTATTTAGACGATCAGAGAAAAGACGACACGCCTATTTCAGATGTCATGAATCCTCCTTTTCCAATCGTTAATTCATTTACCTCTGTAGAGGAAATTGCCAGTTTAATTAGAAAAGGGAACACCGCAGTAATTGTAGCATTAGATAATGAAAAACATGGGATAATTACCAAATCAGACGTAATTAGCCATTTACAATAAAAAAAAATTGATGATAGAAGTAAATAAATGGCTTCAAAATTCTAAAGAAATAGCAAGTCAGTCAGGAGAAAGTTTAAAAGCTAAGTTTGATTATGAAATAAAACTTAGAGAAAAAGTAGTTGAAAATTTTAAAGAAAAAAATATAGCAGTTACACCTGAGTTAGTAGAAGGAACTTATAGAGCAGTAGGGCAAAATCCAGATGATATAGAGTCCTGTTATATGGGGAATGTCGAAATCTTACATGAGGAAGGCACATGGAAAGCTACTTGGAGTATTTCAGGATTTGTTCATCATGCTTATGGAATGTTAGTTACCCCACAAATTTTAGTATTTAATTATTCTTATCAAGACGGAGATGATGAGACTAGAGTAGGATTAGTTGCATATACTTTTTTATCAGAAACTATTGTAAAAGGAGAGTGGTTGGAAGGTGGTTTTCCTGATAAAGGGATGGAAGAATTGCGAAAATTAGGAGAAGATGAAGATACAAACATAGACTCGCATGACGCAAATTTTGGATTTAGTTTGAATTAAAAGATGAAAATTTCTAAGATCAAAGGAGTAATAGATCGAAGAATATTCATTAATTATCAGGTAGATAAAGAGGCTTTAGGAAATTATTTACCAAAGCCTTTCAAACCAAAATTAGTTAAGGGAAAAGGAATTGTTGGTATATGTTTAATACGGTTAAAAGAAATTAGGTCTAAGGGGTTCCCAAAGCAAATTGGAATTTCTTCCGAAAATGGTGCACACAGGATCGCAGTAGAATAGCTTGAGAATGGAATATTAAAAGAGGGTGTTTATATTCCAAGGAGAGATACTTCGTCTAAATTAAATGCTTTAGCAGGAGGAACTATTTTTCCAGGAATTCATCATTTCGCAAGTTTTAAGGTTCAAGAATTTGGCATAAATTATAAAGTAGGCCTTGTTAGTGCAAATAATACCTCATTTTTAATAAAAGCCGAAGAAACAAAAACGTGGAATTACAATAGTGTTTTCGAAAGTTTAGAAAGCGTTTCTGACTTTTTTGAAAAAGGATCGGTAGGGTACTTCCCAGCGAACAAAAAATATTAAGGCTTACAATTAAAAGCGTATACTTGGGAAGTAACCTCGTTAGACGTATCGATTGCAAAACCTAGTTTTTTTGAAGATGAAAGTATTTACCCTAAAGGATCTATAAAATTTGATAACGCCTTTTTAATGATAAATATTGAGCACGAATGGATTGGATTAGGGAAAATAAAGTAAAATAAACAAAGTTTATAGTGATTATTAGCAACAACCCTTAAAACTGAGTTATAGTAGTAAACGAACTATTTCCTGATCTAAAAATGTGTAAATTTGCATAAATTAGTACTATGAGTATAGAAGCCGTAAACCCTCCAGTAGAACGAGTAAAAAAACCCAAATGGTTACGTGTAAAATTACCAACAGGTAAAAAGTATACGGAATTACGTGGTTTGGTAGATAAATACGATTTACATACGATTTGTACCTCAGGAAGTTGCCCTAATATGGGAGAGTGTTGGAGTGAGGGTACAGCAACGTTTATGATTTTAGGAAATATCTGTACACGATCTTGTGGTTTTTGTGGCGTACAAACTGGTAGGCCAGAAACAGTGGATTGGGCGGAACCAGAAAAGGTAGCACGTTCCATAAAATTAATGGATATTAAGCATGCTGTAATTACCTCGGTAGATCGTGACGATTTAGCAGACGGTGGCTCTATTATTTGGGCAGAAACTATACAAGCAATTCGCCGTATGAATCTCAATACGACTTTAGAAACGTTGATCCCTGATTTTATGGGGAAGAAAAAAAACATAGATCGTATTATTAAAGAAGCTCCAGAAGTAGTTTCGCATAATATGGAAACAGTTCGTCGTTTAACACGAGAAGTACGTATTCAAGCAAAATTTGATCAAAGTCTAGAGGTCTTAAGGTATTTAAAAGAGCAAGGGATACATAGAACTAAAAGTGGAATTATGCTTGGTTTAGGAGAAAGAGAAGATGAAGTTTTACAAACGATGGAAGAATTGCGAGCGGTAAATTTAGACGTACTTACAATAGGTCAATACCTACAACCTTCAAAACGACATTTACCAGTTAAAGAATTTATTTTTCCAGAACAGTTTCAGAAATACGAAAAAATTGGTTTGGAAATGGGATTTCGTCATGTAGAAAGTAGCGCGTTGGTACGTTCTTCATACAAAGCTCAAAAACACCTTACTTAATTATAAAATTATTATATGCCAGTACGAGTAGCAATTAATGGGTTTGGTCGCATTGGGAGGAGTTTATGTCGTTTGTTAATAGATCATCCTCAAATTAAGGTAGTTGCTATTAATGATATTTCAGATGCAAGAACGTTGAGTCATTTGCTTAAATATGATAGTATTCATGGAATCTGCAAATCAGACATTTCCTATGATGAAACTTCAATAAATATTAATAGCTCAAAAATTCATTTTTTATCGTACTTAAAACCAGAGTTATGTAATTGGAGCGCTTTAAATATTGATATAGTTATAGAGGCTACAGGGAAATTTAAAGCGTATGAAAAAGTAGAAAAGCATATTGCTGCAGGAGCAAAAAAAGTAATAATTACAGCTCCTCCACTAGACACTAAAATTAAAACAGTAGTATTAGGCGTAAACGATCATAGTATTCAAAGTAGCGATAAAATAATATCTAATGCCTCGTGTACAACCAATAATGCAGCACCAATGATTAAGGTCATTAATGATCTTTGTGGTATTGAGCAAGCCTATATAACTACCATACATAGCTATACAAGCGATCAAAGTTTACACGATCAACCTCATAACGATTTACGTAGAGCTAGAGCTGCCGGGCAATCAATTGTACCAACAACAACGGGTGTAGCCAAAGCATTAACTAAAATATTTCCAGAATTAACAACTGTTATAGGGGGTTGTGGAATTAGAGTGCCAGTACCTAACGGCTCCTTAACAGATATTACTTTTAATGTAAAAAAAGATGTGACAATTTCAGAAATTAATGAAGCCTTTAAAATTGCAGCCAGCACAAATTTTGAAGGAATTTTAGCCTATACTGAAGATCCTATAGTTTCAGTAGATATCTTGGGAAATACCAATTCGTGCCTTTTTGATGCAGGAATGACCTCCGTAATTGGTAAAATGGTAAAAATTATAGGCTGGTATGATAATGAAATAGGATATTCATCAAGATTAATAGATTTGATAATTAAAATTTCAAAGAATTAGTTATATTTAATAGAATATCATCAAATCACATAAAATGCACAAAATAGTATCTTTTATAATACTACTTTTTTTGAGTAGTAATAGTTTGTTAGCATTGCCAATTTTGATAATAAATAGTGGTATACCGACAATAAATAATAAAGCTACTACCTTTGCGCAAAACCTTGAGGGCACAATTGATTCCGACTCAATGATTGTTGATGAATTTCAATATGGAAACCTAATACTTCTTTTCAGTGTAACGCTAATTACTATTCTTACATTACTTACTTTTTCGCTTTACAAAATCAATAAAATTAGAGCAAAAGCTAACTTTTTACTACAGCAAAAAAATACAGAATTGATTGTTGCTAAAGAAAAAGCAGAAAAAGCAAATAAAATAAAAACACAATTTTTATCGAATATCACGCACGAATTACGCACACCGTTATATGCAGTAACAGGACTTACTCATCTTTTATTAGAGGGAAACCCAACTCTCAATCAAAAAGAACACTTAAATTCTCTCCGATTTTCAGGAGAATATTTATTGTCTTTAATTAATAACATATTAGACCTAAATAAATTGGAGGCTAATAAAGTAGGGGTTGAGGTAGCCTCTTTTAGTTTAAAGAAAAGAGTGAGTGATGTGTTAGTTGCATTGAAGAAAGCAGCAAGTGATAGGAATAATAAATTGAATTTTCATTATGATGAAAAGATTCCACACAAGATTAAAGGGGATTCTTTAAAAATTTCTCAGATATTAATTAATTTAGTAGGTAATGCTATTAAGTTCACCAAAAATGGAGTGATTTCTATTTATATCAATAAATTGGAAAGTTTAGAGGAAGAAAATAAGGTTCGCTTATATTTTGAAATAGAAGATAGTGGAGTAGGTATTTCAGAAGAGAAACAAGAAGATATTTTCGATAATTTTAATCAAGAGTCTCAGGAAATCAATAGAATGTATGGAGGCAGCGGTTTAGGACTCTCAATTGTGAAAAATTTGTTAGAGCTTTTGGGCAGTAAAATTAAATTGCAAAGTAAAGTTGGTAAAGGTTCTCGCTTCTTTTTTGAATTAGATTTTGGAAAAGTTGACGAAAATGAGGTTTCTGAAAAGAAAAAAGCACTGCAGGAAGTAGATTTTGAATTATTTAAAGGAAAGCGAATTTTAGTCGTAGAGGATAACAAAATTAATCAATTAATTACACGAAAGATCTTAGAAAAACAAGAGGTAATTTGCGATGTGGCAGACAATGGAGACATTGCCATCAAAAAGGTAAAAGAATTATATTTTGATTTGATCCTAATGGATATACATATGCCAGGAATTAGTGGAGTAGAGGCTTCAAGGGTAATTAGAGGTTTTGATATAAAAACTCCTATAATAGCTTTAACAGCAGTAACGTTGGAAGATCATATTGAAGAGTTTTATGCCAATGGAATTACTGATGTAATCCCAAAACCATATAAAACAGAAGAGTTTTTTGAAAAAGTACAGAAAGCATTTACAGGGCAGTACGAAATTGAAAAAACAACTAGTATTACTGAAAAGTAAAATTGATAAAGATACCTCTTGTACTAAGTTTATTTATAGGTGATGTATATGGGCTAGGTAAATTTTCAGCATTATCTTCTACCAATTCATTTGTTGTTGAAAATACACCCCGTATGGATGGCGTAAATTTGAAATAAGGTAAAAAGAAATCAATTCCAAAACCCAATTCATAATTTAAAAGATTAGACTTCATTCTAAATTCTCCAACTGAATTATCATCAGGATTATCTTCATTACTTGATAAGTTTATAGAAGTAGAAACCCCTCCTACAATAAAAGGCTTAAAATTATTTAACCGCTTAGTCGAAATTTTTATTAGAACAGGGATATGAACAGCAGTAGTTTGCAATTCACGTGTATTTTGACTTTTTCTTGGATTTTCAATATTAGGAAAAAATAATGTCCGTGTATTAAAAATTACACCTGGCTCAGTACGCAAGTCAATAAAATCGTTAAGACGTAAATTTCCAATGAGCCCCACATTAAAACCTATTTGCTTATTGGTTACTATATCTTGTTTAGAAACCTCAAGTTCAGAACGATCTTCTTCATAATCAATTTTGAAATCTAAGGAGTTTATACCTAAATAATAACCCCAACGGTATTTTTTTTTATCGTGATTTTCTCGATTAACAAGTCTTTCTTTAGTAAATATACCTTGAGAATGTATATTTTGAAGACCAATTAAGAGTAAAAAGAGTAAACTTATTTTTTTTATCATTTTATTTACTTGCAGTATATATAGTTGCTACACCAAAAGTTTGAGGCAGATCCTTACAATTAATAAACCCAACTTTTGATAAAATATTGTTAAAGGCTTCTCCATAAGGAAATGCAGCAGCACTTTCGCTAAGATAAGAATAAGCAGACTTGTCTTTAGAAAAAAGTTTTCCAATTAACGGTAATATTACTTTTGAATGAAAATTATATCCTTGTTTGTAAGGAAATTTAGTAGGGACAGAGGTTTCTAGTACTACAAAAACTCCTTTAGGTTTTAGGACTCTTAATATTTCACCTAATCCTAGCTCTAAATTTTCAAAATTTCGAACCCCAAAGGATACGGTAACAGCATCAAAATAATTATCAGGATAGTCAATTTTTTCGCCATCACCCAATACCATTTTTATGGTACTATCTAATTTTTCATGAGTTACCTTTTGTTGTCCAACAGCAAGCATACCCGACGAAATATCTAGTCCTATAATTTCTTGGGCACCAGTTTTTGTAAGATTAATTGCCAAATCTCCCGTTCCTGTAGCTACATCTAAAATAGTTTGAGGTTTCATTTTAGTAACAATTGAAACCACTTTATTCCTCCATTTTACATCAATTCCAAAAGAAATCACACGATTTAAACCATCATAATTTTTAGAAATGGCATCAAACATAGTAGCAACTTGTTCTTTTTTGCTTTGCGAAGAATCTTTATAAGGGGTTATCTTGTCTACCATCTAAAAAGTTTATGCAAATATAAGAGTTTGTGGTAGTATGATGTGACTTTTTAAGATACTTATAATAAACTAGTCGTTATGAAATAAGTATATTTGCCCTACAAGTTGGGATTTATTTATCTCATTTATTTTCAATTTATGAAGATTATTATTGCAGGAGCAGGTGAAGTTGGTTTTCACTTAGCAAAATTACTTTCTTTCGAATCACAAGACATTACACTTATAGATACTAATAAAGAATCTTTAGCTTATGCTGAAAATCATTTAGATATACGTGGTGTAAAAGGAAACGCCTCATCGATTAGCATATTGAAAAATGCTAATGTTGGGCAAGCAGATTTAATTATAGCTGTGACTGGTGTAGAAACAACCAATATCACAATTTGCGTTTTAGCAAATGAAATGGGAGCTAAACAGTCTATAGCCCGTATTTCTAATACTGAATTTATAACTAATGAAGAACACATTGGGTTTAAGAAGTTTGGTATTGATGAATTGATTTCTCCAGAGCTTTTAGCTGCTAATGAAATAAATTTATTATTAAATCAATCAGCTTTCAACGAAAGTTACCAATTCGAGGGAGGAGCATTAATTATGGTTGGAACAACACTTACTAAGGATTCTCCTTTTGTAGGCAAGACACTCAAAAATGCAGCGCTAATTATTCCAAAATTAAAGTTTATTCCCATCGCACTCCAACGTAAAGGAACTCAATTTACAATTATACCTCGAGGAAATACAGAATTTAAAGATGGAGATGAGGCTTATTTTGTAACCACCAAGCAAGGAGCGGAGCTCCTATCTACAGTAATAGGTAAAGAGCGTAAAAAAATTAAAGATGTTATGATTTTGGGAGGGAGTAAAATAGGATTTAACACAGCCCAAGATTTATGTCATAAAAACTTTAATATAAAGTTAGTAGAACGGATGGAAGAACGTGCTTTTGATTTAGCAGATAGCTTGCCAAAAGTGCTGGTAATAAATGGAGATGGTCGAAATGTAGAATTACTAGAAGAAGAGAATTTATATGATATGGATGCTTTTATAGCAGTAACAGGCAATTCAGAAACCAATATTATTTCTTGCTTAATGGCCAAATCAAAGGGGGTTTCCAAAACCATTGCTTTGGTAGAAAATATGGATTACTTCCAACTTTCACATTCCATTGGTGTAGATACTTTAATCAATAAAAAGTTATTAGCGGCAAATTCTATTTTTAGGTATGTTCGAAAAGGAGAAGTATTAGCAATGACAAAGCTAGGAAATATGAATGCAGAGCTTTTGGAGTTTGAGGTAAAGTACAGTTCAAAAGTGGCAAATACTGCCATAAAAGATATTGATTTTCCAAGAGCAGCTATTATAGCAGGAGTTGTAAGAGGCGACGTAGGAATGATTCCTTTAGGAGATTTTAAGATACTACCTGCGGATAAAGTAGTAGTATGTAGCTTACCAAAATCTATTGTTCAAATAGAAAAATTATTTATTTAATGCCAAAGTTAAATTATAAAATTATTTTCCATATTATGGGAGTATTGCTCCTCATAAATGGAGGCTTTATGCTTATAGCAGCTTTAGTAAGTTTTTTATATAAAGACGGGTTTACAGTAAAAATTGCGATAGCTTCTTTACTTACTATGCTGGCAGGCGTAGCCTTTATGTTTTTTACTAGAGAGCACCAAAAAGACCTAGGGAAAAGGGAAGGGTATATTGTAGTAACATTTGGCTGGATTTTTATGTCCTTAAGTGGTACATTACCCTATATTTTTACGGATGCCATTCCAAGTTTTACAAATGCCTTTTTTGAAACTATTTCAGGATATACAACTACCGGTGCATCTATTTTGGATGATATCGAATCTATATCTCAGGGCGTTTTGTTTTGGCGTAGTTTAACCCATTGGATAGGTGGAATGGGGATTATAGTTTTAGCAATTGCTATTTTACCACTATTAGGTATTGGTGGGATGCAACTTTTTGCCGCAGAAGCACCAGGTCCTAGTGCCGATAAATTACACCCCCGGATTACAGATACCGCTAAGCGCTTATGGTACATATACGTTGGATATACAGTTATTGAAACTATATTGCTAAAATTGGCAGGGATGAATTTTTTTGATGCTATGAACCATGCAATGAGTACACTTTCTACAGGTGGATTTTCTACAAAAAATGCGAGTGTAGCACATTGGAATGATAACCCATTAATCCAATGGATTATCATTGTTTTTATGTTCTTGGCAGGAGCCAATTTTGTATTGAGTTACTTTGCATTTAAAGGAAGATTTAAAAAGATTTTTTATGACGAAGAATTTAAGTACTATGCAAGATTTACGCTTCTTTTTAGTGTAGGTGTAGCTGTAATTATATATTTTTATGCCGATGATCCTGCAGTTATGGTTTGGGGAAAAGCAGAAAGCTCATTTAGGCACGCTATTTTTCAGGTATTAGCGGTAGTAACTACCACAGGTTTTGTTTCAGCAGATTATACAATGTGGACACCATTTTTGACCGTATTCTTTTTTGGACTAATGTTTTCAGGAGGTTCCGCAGGATCAACCTCAGGAGGTATTAAGGTAGTAAGGCATTTAATAACTATTAAAAACGGACTATTAGAATTTAAAAGAACATTACATCCCAATGCAATTGTACCAGTACGATATAATACCAAAGCAGTAAATAAGGAAATTGTATTTACCATTTTAGGTTTCTTTATACTTTATTTTTTGTCATTTATTATAGGTGCACTGGTTTTAGGCGCTTTAGGATTAGATTTTGAATCCGCAATAGGTGGTGCAGCAACATCTTTAGGAAATGTAGGTCCAGGATTAGGGCAGTTGAGTCCAGTAAATAATTTTAACTCATTACCCTTAGGGGCAAAATGGTGGTGTTCATTTTTAATGCTAATAGGACGTTTAGAGCTGTTTACAGTATTAATTTTATTTACTCCTTTCTTTTGGAGAAAAAGATGATAAGCTGTTATAAATAAGATACAAAAGGACTAGGCTATTATTTGAATTTTTTGGGGCAGGAGATAAATACATATATCAAATGTCAACAATATCAAATAGCTAACGAAGCTGTTCTTTAGTTTTATTGACTCAATAGTATAAGTAAAGTTTAAGTGTTAGAGAAAAAAGATGTAAAAATCAAAAAAAATAGATACTTGATTGTAATTTTTGATACAGTAAATTATTTTTTATCAATGTAATTTTAACAAATACTTTACCAAATGCTATTCAATTTTTTCAAGTTAAAAATAGGTATACTATTTCGAACATAAAAAGAACTCGTTTAAACTTTTTTGATTGAAGCGAAAAATAGAGATTTTTTGCTCAATTGAAATCATTTTATAATTGCATAGCATCGCTACGGAACAAAAAAATGATAAAAAGTGAGTGAAAAAGATCATTTTGCAGTCAATTGAAAAAAGTTTAAACAAGCTCTAAATATACTCTACTTCAAAAAGTGTTTTAAAATGATCTAAAAGTTTTTGTTGTACTTCTTCCAAAGGAACTGCTTTTCCCAGTTCAGCCTGTAAGGAGGTTACTCCTTTGCCTTGAATGCCACAGGGAACTATATGGTCAAAATAACTTAAATCAGTATTTATATTTAAAGCAAATCCATGCATCGTAACCCAGCGGCTAGCGCGTACGCCCATAGCACAAATTTTACGCGCAAAAGGAGTATCAACGTCTAGCCAAACCCCAGTTTCACCATCACTGCGTGTAGCTTTTAAATTATATTCGGCCAAGGTTAAAATTACCATTTCTTCTAAAAACCGAAGATATTTATGGATATCAGTAAAAAAATTACCTAAATCTAAAATAGGGTAACCAACAATTTGTCCAGGTCCATGGTAAGTTATATCTCCACCACGATTAATTTTATAAAAAGTAACTCCTTTTTTATTTAGTTCTTCTTCGGACGTCAATAAATGATTAATCTTTCCACTTTTTCCTAGAGTAAATACATGTGGATGTTCTACAAATAAGAGGTGATTTGGAGTTTCAATAGTGGCGTCTTCTCGTGTTTTTTTAAGTTTTAAAGCAATAGTATCTTTAAAAATTTGCTCTTGGTAATCCCATACTTCTTTATAGTCTTTTTGTTTTAAATCTTGAAAAATAACCTTCTTATTCATAGTACGTCAAAGTTAAGTATTATCAAGAAGAAAAAAATTAAAAACAAAAAAAGCCAACGATGGCGTCGTTGGCTTTTTTACACACAAAATACTAATTATGTATTTTAACGTAATCTATCTACAGATTTCACAAGCTGTTCGTCCTTTTTAATAGCCTTATTGGCTAACACAAGTAAAACGATAGTTATAATAGGTATGAACTGCCCAATACCTTTCTCAGAAATTGAAATTTCTCCAGGTAATGTTAGAGATAAATACACGAAAACACTTAGTAAAATAAGGTTTAATAGTATATTAATACGCCCCAATACAAATTGAAGCTTTCTATTTTTAAATACAAATATGATTAAGAACGAAAGTGCACCAGATAAAATCATTCCTTCATAAAGAAATGGTTTTCCAAAACTAGCTATAATATCATGTCCTGTCGGAAGGATATTTGAAAGCCCTGCGGAAACTAATCCAGCGATTAACAAATAAACGCTTTGTATACGTTGAATCATGTACTCTTAATTACTTTATAGCAAAAGTAGTTTTTTCTTTTTTAGAAATAAACTTTTAATTTTAAAATATTATTGTAATATTGCATCGCAGAGTTGTTCAAAGCTCTAACAAATCTTCAAGAATAGAATGCTTTCACATTCATTATTCCTCATAAAATTTAAGATTACACCATTACATGTTTGAAATTTCAGAATTAAAGTCTAAGAAGTTGCCTGAATTGCAGGAAATTGCAAAAGGATTAAACGTACCTAAATACCGTACTTTAAAAAAGTTGGATTTGGTCTATCAGATATTAGATACCCAAGCAGCAGAGCCTAAAGCAGTAGCTTCTGTGTTAAAAGAAAAAGAATCTAAAATTGTAGCTTCTAAATCAGTAGAAAAAGAAGTTAATGATACAGAGGCTAAGCCTAAAGATAATGAGGCTGTAGAGAAACCAAAGCGTGTTAAAAAACCACGTGTACGAGTTGAGAAAATTAAGGAAGAGGAGGAATTGGCAAAAGAAATTAAGCAAGAGATTAATGTAGAGGAGAAAATAACTCCTAAGCCAAGGACCGAGACAGCAGCAAAGTCAGAAATAAAACCAAGGCCTAAAGCAAGAGATTTTAGAGAAGATAAGGGGCCTAAGCGTGAAAATAAACCAGCGCGTTTCGAAAAGTCGGAGCGTAGTAATAACCGCCATCAGAATAATAAAAATAGTAATCAGTCACAAAATAATAAAAATAGTAAAGACAATAAAGGGAATCGTGATAGCCGCAACCGCTACAAGGAACCCGATTTTGAATTTGATGCAATTATAGAAACCGAAGGTGTTTTAGATATAATGCAAGATGGGTACGGATTTTTAAGATCAAGTGATTATAATTACCTATCATCTCCTGATGATGTATATGTTTCACAATCTCAAATACGATTATTTGGATTGAAAACAGGGGATACTGTTTTAGGACAAGTACGACCACCTAAAGAGGGAGAGAAGTATTTTCCACTAATCAAGGTAAATAAAATTAACGGTTTAAGCCCTCAAGTAGTACGAGATCGTGTTTCTTTTGAGCACTTAACACCACTTTTTCCACAAGAAAAATTTAATATTGCAGACAGGCAACCTACAATTTCAACTCGTATAATGGATTTGTTTGCGCCTATTGGTAAAGGGCAACGTGGTATGATTGTAGCGCAACCTAAAACAGGTAAAACCATGTTACTAAAAGATGTAGCAAATGGGATTGCAGCAAATCATCCAGAGGTATATCAAATGATTTTGTTAATTGATGAACGTCCGGAGGAAGTTACAGATATGCAACGTCATGTACAAGGAGAAGTAATAGCTTCCACTTTTGATAAAGAAGCACATGAGCATGTAAAAGTGGCCAATATTGTATTAGAAAAAGCAAAACGTTTAGTAGAGTGTGGTCATGATGTAGTGATTTTATTAGATTCAATTACACGCTTGGCCAGAGCGTATAATACGGTACAACCTGCCAGTGGTAAAATATTAAGTGGTGGTGTGGATGCAAATGCACTTCATAAACCAAAACGCTTCTTTGGAGCGGCACGTAATATAGAAGGTGGAGGATCATTAACTATTATTGCTACAGCCTTGACGGAAACAGGATCTAAAATGGACGAAGTAATCTTTGAAGAATTTAAAGGAACTGGTAATATGGAACTTCAATTAGATCGTAAGATTTCAAATCGTAGAATTTTCCCAGCAATTGATTTAGTATCCAGTAGTACGCGTCGTGATGATTTATTACTAGATGATAAAACAACACAGCGTATGTGGATTTTACGCAAGTTTTTAGCAGACATGAATCCAGTAGAAGCAATGGAGTCAATTAACGGAAAAATCAAGCAAACAAGAAATAATGATGAATTTTTAGTATCTATGAATGGCTAGGTAATTTAAAAGTTCAATAAATTTATAAAGGCAATGTTTTCTTAGGAAGATGTTGCTTTTTTTGATTAAATCCAGAGTAGTTTACGCTTTTTAGTGCCATTAAAATGCATTTTATTAAATTAAGTTATGCTTTCTATATTTATTACGTATCCCTCCGAGCAACTACATTATTTTAGATACAGAAAAATTATTAGGTAATAGTTCTTCTAGTTTTTGTACGT
>ENA-ORXT01001152-ORXT01001152.1-marine-metagenome-genome-assembly--contig:-NODE-1152-length-36835-cov-5.515697_pt1 | contig 36835 bp, 30 predicted proteins | sample MGYA00237868_ERZ511482 | MGnify/ENA metagenome assembly ERZ511482 | reverse complement strand
TCTTTTTGTGCCGGTTCCTGGGGCGTTGCCCCAGGCTATGATAGGACGCCCCTTTGGGGCTCCGAAGTCAGATGACCAAAGGCGGGTTCAAAGTTCCTAAACAAGCGCCATTGGTCCTAGTCGCTCCTACTCCGCTCCGCCCGCCAGGTCTTGAATCCAGGGCGCGAGTCGATCGAAGAAGAGATCGGGGTTGGTGTAGAACAGGAAGTGATCCTCTGCGGGTACGATATGTGTCTCGATCTCCGCTCCCATCGCATGAAGGCGGTCGAGGCGCTCCTGTAGATCGTCGGCCGGGATGCGTTGGTCCTGGTCCCCCGAAACGACGAGAAAGGGCAGCCCGCTGACCGTTGCTCCGTAACCGGGTTCCTCGAGGGGTTCCGTTGGGATGACCGGTGACAGAAGGAACACTCCCCTCAGACGATGCGAAACCGAGGGCAGGATGGGAATGACCCCGGTGCCCCCGTTCGAAAGCCCGGCGAGAATGATCCGCTCCTCGTCCAGTCGGGGGTCGGTTCGGCAGATCTCGAGCGCCGCCTCGATCTCGGCCATGCCGCGGGGGTTGTCCCAGTTGCCGACGCCGTGGCTGGGCGCCAAGATCGCCCAGCCCTGCTTGTCGGCGAACTGCTTCCATTGCCAGAGGTAGCCTTTGAAATTCCCCAGACTGCCATGGAGGAAGATGATCACCGGCAGCGGTTCGTCTCCGGCCGACGGGGGCAGATAGCGATAGGAATGCCCGGTCGGCGCCGCCGCGAAAATGTCCGCGTACGCGAGTCCCATGACGTTGCCTACTGCGCGGAATTCGAAATCGGTATCCATCTCTGCGTAGATCCGCCGTAGCGCGGTGGCAAGACGCTCGGCCTTCGCAGAGTCGATGGAGGGGTCTAGGGCAGGGGCAAGGCGGAGACCCATCAGATGCTGATCGACTTCCGGAACGAGATGCGAGGGCGTCCATCGGCGCGGCTTGGCGTTCCCCTCGAAGACCGAGCGAAAGGCCGCCGAGTCCTCACTTTTTCCCGACGGCGCGAGGTACCATGCGATCGCCAAAAGACCCAGAGCCGCCGCCATGATTCCCAGCGCGAGTCGGCCGCCCTTGCGGGTCCAGAAGAGCGGAAACGGCAGCCAGAGACCGAGCACTCCGCAGGCCACCAGCTTCCCCGACAGCGTGACCCCCACCACCAGCAGAAGAAGGGCGAGCAGCAGGACCGGCAGAGCGGTCAGAACCCAGGGCACCGAGAGCAGGGCGAGGATCGTGCGGCGGTTCATTTTCTCCGCCTAGCGGTCCTCGGGTCTCAGGCCCGGTGCGTCTCCTCCCAGCGGCCGGACGAGACGCTTGGGTCTCCATTCGACCTGCTTGCTAGGCCCGGTGCCTTCGAACTCGAGCAAGGTCGCGGCAACGGGGTTGAGAAAGATTCCGGTCGCCCCGCGCAGGCGGACGCCCGCGTTGAGGGAAAGTCTGTCGTCGAGGACGTCGAGGTCGCCGGTGAGGTTGAGTTGGAACCCGGGGGTAAGCGCCTCGAAGTCAGTCGTCCGCGCGACTCCGTCGCTGTAGTTGAAGGTGGCCCGCGCCTCCGTCGCCACGCTGTAGCCAGCGCGTGGGTCGTTGAGCAGGCTGGAAAGCAGTTTCGATAGAGGCCCGAGCGCGGGGACGGAAAAGAGATTGCCGTCAGTGAGGGCGAGTTCGCCCACGCCGCGAAGCGAGTGCGGATCGTTGCTGAGACCGCCGATGGTCGTGTCGATCTTGAGTCGGCCCTGAGTCTCGGAGCCGCCGAAGTAGGTGTCGGCGAGTTCCTGAAAGGAAAGGTTCTCCGCAGAGAAACGCGTCGTGAAGCGTTGGCCCGGTTCGAAGCGGGTGTGGTTGACCATCGTCCCCTCGAAAAGTCCGCCGCGAAGCTTGAGGTCGACGTTTCTGCCGAGGAAATGGAGGTCGCCGGCGAGTTGGGGCAGAACCAGCGTCTTGCCGAGAAATGGAAGGGACGCGGCGCCATTGGAAGTGAACCGACAGCGCAGATCGGTCTGGATGGCTTCGGGGCGCGTGTCGATGACACCGTTCAATACGAAGGAGGGAGTCTCCGACCATCGATAGCGGCTGAGGTGCTTGGACACGTTGCGGTTGAAGGGCTGAACGGCGGCGACGGGCTCGAGCGTTCCTCTCAGGTTTTCGAATCTCACCCGATAGGCGCGATGGTCCACCTCCAGCAGATCGGCCGACGCAGTCCCCTCCGGGCGCTCCACGAAGACGTCGCGGTACCAGTGGACGTCGTTCTTCGATTGGAAGCTTGCGTCGAAGTGAAGGAAGGGGACGCCCTTCAATTCGAAGTCCCGGAGATCGATGTGTCCGACCGAGTGCCAGCTGCTGGGTTCGGAGGTCGGTCCCGTCGCCTCGAAGGACAGCAGCACTGACGGCTCCTTGCCGAAGTGGAAGGCCTCGAGCACCTTGCGCATGCCCGTCGTCGCGACGAAGCGGGTCGCGACTGTGGGGTCGAGCGAGCTGCTCGCACGCAGCCGGAAGCCCTCCTCGTTCTGCATGGCCTGGAAACGCAGGTCGCCGCTGAGGTGCTCGACGCGACCGTTGCGGAGGTAGTACCGATCACCATCGACGTGAAAATCAACGCGTCCCCGCTGGAACACCTCCCCTCGGCTCTGGAAGCGCCCACTCTCGAGATGCCCGAGAGCCTTGAGGCGGAACCCCGACCCTTCGGGTTCGTCTGCCGAGTTGCCTTCCTCCGCCTCCGCCTTCTCCGGCAGTTGAAGCGTGCCTTCCACCGAAAGTCTGGGGGCATCGTTGAAGAACACGATTTCTCCGAGCATCGGCCAGGGCTTCACGTGCCGAATCAGTTCCACGAGATTCATTTCGGAATCGATCTGGAAAGCGACCGGGCCGTCTTCCCCATCCCAGGCCGCGCTCGCCTCGAGTCGCTCGCCCCGCTCCGTCGTGGCAAGAAACCGCTGCAGTTCCAACCCGCCGTCCCTTGTCTCGGCGTCGATCTCCACATGGTCGAAGGCGAAGCCCTCGTACTCGAGCCCTCCGCAGCGAAAGGCGAGCTTTCCATCCAGCGACTTGGCACGGGCCAGAGAACCGTAGAGCTCGACGTCGAGCGTCGGCGGAGGACCTGTGACCCGCATCTCCGGAATCCTGCGAACCCAGGCCGCCATCAGCGAGCGCCTTACCTGAATCTCCGCAAGCCGCTCTTCCATGGTCTTGCTCTGCTCCTGGTTCTTGCCCGGGAGCTGCAGGTCACCGCGGATTCGGAAGCGCAGCCCGTGGAGGTCACCGGCGACGTTGCCGATGTCGATGCGCCCGTCGACGAAGCGGACGCGAGCGGAGAGATCACGGACTCGAAGCACTTCTGAGTTCTCGTCGGTCGGATCGATAGGAAGTGATAGTTCGGCGTTCTCCAGATCCACACTTCGCAGTTCGAACGTCTTGCTCAGCGCTCGCGCCAGATCAAGATCGACGGTGACGCTGCTAATTGCCGCGAGCACCGTCTCGCGCTCCGGTCCCTCGAAGATCCGCACCTCGCGCGCCACGACCCCTTCGATGGGGTCAATGGTGAGCCGCTTGAAGTCGAACTCGATGCCGCGCTTGCGAAACTCCTCCTGAACAAGTCGCCGCCACTTGCTGGAGAATCCGCGGTCGTAGGCGTAGACGCCAGCCCAGCCCAGCCCTCCAAAAAGAAGGAAGGCGAGCAGGATCGAGACCGGCCGCGGGAGCCAGCGTCTGCGTTTCTTTCGAGCCATGGGTTCGCCCAACGATACCCGAGCTGCTCCGCTTGGAAAGGGCGGGAGCTTGACAGTAGCGGGGCTTTCAGTGGTTCATTCCTCATGCTCACCCGTTTTCTGCCACTCTGCTTTCTTCTTGGCCTGCCGTTCCTCGCGGTCCTCTCGGTCCTCTCGGCGAGCGAGCGTCCTCATGTCGTGCTGGTGATGGCCGATGACATGGGCTGGGGCCAGACCGGCTACCGGAACCACCCGGTGCTCAAGACTCCGAACCTCGATGCGATGGCCGCCAGCGGGCTGCGCTTCGACCGCTTCTACGCCGGCGCCCCGGTCTGCTCGCCCACTCGCGCCAGCCTGCTCACCGGCCGCACCAACGACCGCACCGGAGTCTGGAGTCATGGCTATGGCCTGCGCCTCCAGGAAATGACGGTGCCGAGGGCTTTCGCGACCGCTGGCTACGCGACCGGGCACTTCGGGAAGTGGCACCTCAACGGGCTCCGCGGTCCCGGAGTGCCGATCCTCGCCGGAGACGAGTACGGACCGCGCGGCTTCGGTTTTCAAGAGTGGATCTCCGTTACCAACTTCTTCGATCTCGACCCCATCCTGAGCCGGCAGGGGGTCTTCGAGGAGTTTCAGGGAGATTCCTCCGAGATCTCCGTCGAGCTCGCGCTCGAGTTCATCACCCGCAGGTCCAAGGCAGGCGAGAAGACCTTCTCGGTCGTCTGGTTCGGGACCCCGCACTCCCCCTTTCGCGCCCTGGAAAAAGACGCCGCGCAGTTCCCGGACGACGGCTCGGTAAGCGTCGATCATTATGGCGAACTCGTCGCCATGGATCGCAGCATCGGCACCTTGCGGGCCGGGCTGAGAGAGCTTGGCATTGCCGAGGATACCCTGTTCTGGTTCAACAGCGACAACGGCGGGCTGCCCAAAATGAAGCCCGAGACCGTCGGCGGGCTGCGCGGCTTCAAAGGCTCCTTCTACGAGGGCGGTCTCCGCGTTCCCGGCATCATCGAATGGCCCGCCGGCATCCCCGTTCCTCGAGTCACGGAGTACCCGGCCTGCACCATGGACATCTTCCCCACGCTCGTGGACGTTCTCGGTCTGCCGGAAAGCGTCCTCCTCCAGCCGATCGACGGTGTGAGTCTAAAGCCCCTCTTCCGCGGAGAAATCGGCCTCCGCCAGAAGCCGATTCCGTTTCGTCAGAAGACCAAGGGCGCGCTCGTCGACAACCAGTACAAGCTGGTCGTCACGGAGAAGAAAACGGAACTCTTCGATCTCGTCGCCGACCCTGCCGAGACCACGGATATCACCGAAGAGCTGCCCGAGATCGCTGCCCGGATGAAAGCCGTCTACGCGGAGACCAGCGCCTCGATCGAGCGAAGCATCGCCGGCGCCGACTATCCCGAAGGCAAGGTCGATCCCCTGCCTCCCGGCGACACCTTCTGGACGGAGGTCCCCGCCTACGAGCCCTACTTTGAGGAGTGGAAACTCCGTCCCGAGTACCAGTCCCGCTTGTCCAAGGGCAAGGCTGCAAAAAAGAACAAGGCCGCGAAGTAGTCGCGGTGCCTTGGCAGAAGCTGTTGAATGGATCGCTGTTTAGTCCTAGAAGATGCACCTGCGCACCCGACTCGTCTTCTCTTCGTCTTTTGTTCCATCGCCACCGTCGAGGGAGTGGCGCGCAGAAACGGCAGGCTTGAACCGTTCGGCGGATGGTCGATAGCTCTCTCGTGCACCCGACCAACCCGGACCTATCCTCGATCCTCTATCACGAGGCCACCATCCTCGCCCGACTCGACGAGGTCGCCTCGGAGATCAGCGAAGAATACGCGAGCAAGAACCTCACGATCATCGCGATCCTCCATGGCGGGATCATCTTCCTCGCTGACCTGCTCCGCCGCATCCATCTCCCCGTGCGCATCGAGACAATCAACGTCAGCAGCTACCACGGCGGAACCGAGAGCTCAGGCACCATCACCTTCAACCAGGCCGAACTCCCCGATCTGAAGGGCCAGCACGTCCTGCTCCTCGACGACATTCTCGACACCGGCCGCACTCTCGACGCGATCGGGAGGCGGGTCCTCGAGGAGTGCGAGCCCGAAAGCGTCAAAGTCTGCGTGCTCCTCGACAAGAAACGCGAGCGCGCTGCCGAGGTGGAGCCGGACTTTGTCGCCTTCGAGATCGAGGACGAGTTTGTGGTCGGCTACGGGCTCGACTACGACGGCCACTACCGGAACCTTCCCTACATCGGAATCCTGAGCCCCGCCGTCTACGACGGAAGCTCCTCTGTCTCATGAGTGGCGCGAATTTCGAGGTGCGGGTCCTGTTCTTCTCCAAGCTCCGCGAGATCAGCGGTGCCGACGAGATCGTCCGCGAGGTGGCAGCCGGCGCGACCGTGGGCTCGTTGCTCGCCGAACTTCATACCGAATGGCCTGAACTCCGCCGCTGGGACGATCAGCTCCTGTTCGCCGTCGATCAGGAGTACGCCGACCGGAGCACCGAGGTGAAGCCCGGCAGCGAGGTGGCGGTCATGCCGCCGGTCCAGGGCGGCTGAGCGAGCTGGTTGAACAGCCTTCCTGCTCGACAACGAGCGGAGGGTAGCCACCATACGGCGCTCTCGCTTTACCAATCCTGCCATGTCTGAAAAAATTCTCCTCGGCAACGAAGAATGGTGCGCCCTGCCCGGGCTCAAAATTCCCGCCATTCGAGCTCGGGTTGATTCCGGTGCCCGCACCTCCGCCCTGCACGCGTCTCACATCGAGCCATTCCAGAAGAATGGGGAAGACTGGGTATCGTTTCGGGTGCATCCGCTCGAGGGAGATCACCGAACCACCGTCAAGTGCGAGAGCCGGGTCCATGGTCGCCGAAACGTCAAGAGCACCAGTGGCCAGGCGGAGTTGCGCTTCGTCATCGCGACCCCGCTTGATTTGGGTGGGCATCGTTTCGAGACCGAGCTGACCCTCGCCAATCGTACTCAGATGGAGTTCCGGATGCTTCTCGGCCGCGCCTCCATGGCCGGTCGGATGATGGTGGATCCGGATGCCTCCTGCCTGCATGGCGAGCGGACCCTTGCCGATCTGGAGCAGATCTACGGGCCCGCATCCCAGCCCGAGGGAGGGCATCGGATCGCCCTTCTTGCCACCGACCCGGCGCTGTACTCCAACCGCCGCATCATGGAGGCCGGGACCAGTCGGGGGCACCAGATGGTCTTCTCCAACATCGTGCACTCCCAGCTGCACCTCAGCGAAGAGGGAGCCGAGGTCCGCAACCGCGACGGCGCCGTCTTCACGAAGATGGATGCGGTGATCCCGCGAATTCGTCCCAGCATGACCTTCTACGGCTGTGCGGTGACCCGGCAGTTCGAGTCGATGGGTGCCTACTGCCTCAACTCCGGCGCCGCCGTTGCCTCCGCTCGCGACAAGCTGGGGAGTCTGCAGAAGCTGAGTCAGCACGGACTCGACATTCCGAAGACCGCTTTTGCCCACTCACCGCTCGACACCAGCGATCTGATCGAAAGTGTCGGCGGCGCTCCGCTCATCGTCAAACTGCTCGAGGGGACACAGGGCGTCGGCGTCGTCCTTGCTGAAACCAAGAAGGCGGCCAAGTCGGTTATTAACGCCTTCAAGAGCGTCCAAGCGGACATCCTCGTTCAGGAGTTCATCAAGGAAGCCAAGGGTCGCGACCTGCGGCTTTTTGTCATCGGCGGCAAGGTCGTCGGCGCGATGGAGCGGGTCGCTCCTCCCGGAGAGTTCCGCGCCAACATCCACCTTGGAGCGAGCACCTCGGCGATCAAGCCCACCGTCAAGGAGCGCAAGCTTGCGATCCTGGCCGCCAAAGTGCTCGGACTCGAGATCGCCGGCGTCGACATCATCCGTTCCGACTCCGGTCCGCGTCTCCTCGAGGTAAACTCCTCCCCCGGCCTCGAGGGCATCGAGCATGCCACCGGCATCGACATCGCCGAGCGGATGATCATTCAGATCGAAAAAGCGCTCGAGCGCCGCAACACGAAGCCGCGGTCTCGCAAATCGAGTTCCCGCTCGAAGAAGTAGGACGCCGTGGTACCAGCCCTGGACTACTTCCCGTCCTTCTTGCCCTTCCCGAAGCTGCGCTTGAGGCGGTCGCCGAGGCGGCGGTTGAGCCGGTACTCGAGGTGCTCCTTGTCCTTCTGGACGAGCTTCTTCTCGTAGGAGGCATCGCGGAGCTGCTGCTTGCGCTCCTCGGCGAGCTTCGACTGCTTCTCGAGCTTGGCCTGCGTCTCGGCGAGCTGCGCCGAGGTGTGATCGAGAGCCTCGACGCGGCTCTGAAGCCATTCGCTCTGCTCCTCGTGCTCGCGCTGCAGCTTGGGCATCTCGTTCTCGTAGGCGTAGCGGATTTCCCAGTACTCCTCGGTGGTCTTATCTTCGCGCGGCCGGAGTTCGCCATCCTCCTCGAAGTCGAAGTACATCGAGAGATGCTCGGGCAGATAATTCGCGAAGGCATCGACCACGCCGCCGTTGGGGGGGCGTCCGTTGACCGTGTAGTACTCGATCGGCCAGACGTCGATGGGGTGACGGTAGTCGTAGAGACGGTCGGGCACGACCTCATAGCTGAATCCATTGACCACCGCCTTGGCGATCATCGAGGGCAGATCGTTGATCGTGAATCGATCGCCGGGAACGGGCAGCAGCGAGGCGAGCACCGAGGCGCGCACCAGGATCTGTCCGCCGCCATAGGCGTGCGAGAGGATTGGCAGCAACGGTACCGCGCCGATCGGATAGTAGGTGGGCGGCAGGAGCTTGAGCTCGGGCACGTCCTCGTGGGCCGCGTCCGGGTCGTAGGTCGGTGAATCGAGATCGTCGCGCGGTGAATAGAGTTCGTCGCGCATCGGCGAGTAGAGGTCGGCGCCGCTGCGGGCGACCACGCGGGAGAGCACTTCCAGCTCGTCCGGATGCGGCAGGGTCGCCGATTCTCCGACGAGAACATAGTCGTCACCCGCCTCGTCGAGCCATCGGCGAAGCTCGCCGAAGTCACTGGCCTTGCCGGCATCCACCAGGACCTCGACTGCCTGGGGAATCCCGGCCTCCTCTTGCTTGAAGGCGGCGACGGCATCGGGGTCTTCATCCCAGATGAGCACCGCTGAAGCGGCGGGCTTCACGCTGAGTTTTTCCTGCGCCTCGAAACGCTCGTCGAACAGCCACTTGGGGTCTCCGGGCGAAGAGAGCAGCAGCGTGCGAATGGCGGGCGCCGCCTGCACGTCGGGTCGCGCATCGTAGGCGGGATGCTCGATGAGCGACTGGTGCCAGCGGATCCAGACGTCATCGTTGTCGGTCGCTGAGACAGCGCGGCGGCAGGGCCGGATGCCTTCCTCGAGGGCGCGGTCGAGTCGGTCCGCCAGCTCGAGGTGAAGCCGGTCGCGGTCGCGGTGGGAATAGGTCGCCTGATCGACGTCGCGGGGGTCGATGAGTTCGACGATGCCGCCGACCCTCGAGCTGACGAAGGGTACGCCAAGACCGATCGCCTCAAGCACGGTGTAGGGGGAGTTGTCGGCGAGCGAGGGCATGATCGCGACGCGGCCTTCTCCCTGAAGATAGGCGACCGCCTTGTCCTGGTTGAAGCCGTCCTGAATCTGCCAGTCGAAGTCCCACTTGCGGCTGCGCTGGTCGAGGTACGGCCGCGACATCGTGTCGAGGAGCGGAACTTCCTTGCCCATGAACGTCACGCTGATCCCGCGCTCGGCGAGCTTGGGCCCCACGAGGTCGAGGGCGTCGCAGAAAATGACGATGCCTTTCCTCGACTCGAGTCGGCCGAAGAAGACCAGTTCCTTGATTTCGGCCACCTGAGGAAACGGCTCCGAGCGCTTCTCGTCCTCGCCGCGTGCGGTGTAGGGCTGAATGTTCTGCTGCGCGTAGGTGCGCGTGGGCAGGGTCCATCCGTGGTGTTCCATCCAGTGGACGAGGAAGTAGCTCGGGCTGACGAGGACGTCGCACCATTGGCCGGACTTCATCTCCATGAAGTAGGTCGCGAGCTGGAACTTCGAGAAGAAAGGCGTGCCGTGGCCTTCGTAGACCCACTTGGTGTTGCCGTGCGTGCCGATGCAGATCGCGGTGCTCTGGAAGGCCAGACCCTGATGCTTGGCGAGGCAGGTGTAGAAGGCCTTGCCGTTGCATTCGGGGAAGTGAATGACGTCGAACCCTGCGTCGCCGTCCTGCTCCTCGCGTCGTCGGAGCCAGAGGTAGTCCTCGTGGGCGCGGCGCATGTACTCGTCTTCCCAGGGCAGCACCCGCACGTTGGGCAGGTTGAGATGGATCAGTTCGATTCCCTTTTTCTCGTAGTACTCGATCCAGTGAGAAATGGGCTCACGCGAGGTGATGGCGCCTTGGAAAAGGACAGTGACCTTCTGCCCGGCCTTGGCGAGGAACTCCGCCATCGCGGTGTAGGCCGTGCCGATGCCGCCGTTGCTGGAGGGCCCGAAGATCTCGTCGGTGCAGATGCAGACGCGGGAGGCGCGCGGCGGATGGACGTCGTCCTCGCCGATGCCACGGGAAAGGGAGAAGCTGGCGATGCCCGTCGCCAGCCAGCCGCCGACTTTTTCGCCGAGCGCGTCCTCGCGGGCCGAGACGATCAGCGAGGTGTGGCGTTCGAACCAGGCAGCACCGGTCTGGGTGTGGGTTCCCCAGCGCGGGGTCGCTCCGCGCTCGTCGAGAGCTTTCCAGAGTTCCTCGAAGCTGAGTCGCTTGGTGGCGGGGTCGCGGGGAGGGAGCGAGCTGCGGGAGAGATCGCGGTCCGACCCGACGCAGATGCCGAGGGGCGCTTTCTCGAGCGCAGCCGAAAATTCGTCGAGCGCCTTGTCGGGGTCGGCCCCGAACTCGATCTGTCCGGGCGAGACCACGATCGTCTCCGCGAGATCGGCGGGGAGCGCATCGCCCTCGGCGAGCAGAGTCACCTCGAAGCCCTCTCCGATGGTGGCGGGATCCCAGGCGGGGTTGGTCCCGAGGACCAGAACGCGTTTCCAGTCGAGCTTGTGAAGAAGGTTCCGGCACAGCGGCCCGAGTTCGGGCAGCGACGGAAAGTGAGGAGGAGCGGAAGGAGCGGACATGACAAAGGACAGCGCCCGAAGTGTAACCCGAATCGAGAGGAATCAAGGGGTTGCCTCGTCGCCTCGGCGATGCTGAAATTCCAGAAGTGAAGCCATTTGTAAGCAAAAGCCTATTCCTCAAGGGAAACGACCGTTGTGACTTTGCTGAGTGCCCCGGAGAGTGCCCTTTCCCATTCCATCTTGAGTAGGGCAAATTCGGCTTCAAGGAACGGAGCGCACAAGGCTCCTCGACTTCTGGAACGGGAAAGGCCTACCTCCTGAAGCCGCCCGTCGCGTTTGCTTCGACGGTAGCGATTGAAGAGAGGTTGGTAGGTCTGAATCATCTTGAACTCGAGTCCAAGGCATACGCTCTCTCTCAATCTTCCCGCATCGAGTTCGAAATGATTCTTCGCCGCCTCAAACTCAGGTGTTTCCACTTCGGAAAATAAGGTTTCCCACTCAATGTACGCAACCTTGGACCAGAGCTCCGGTGAAAAGGTATTTGCAAGATGGTGGCTTTCTCCGATGGCGAGATCCCAGAGTCGCCGCTTCCCGTCGAGTGATTGGCCGATGTAGATTGCTTCCCTAACGCCCCGTACCCATACAGCGTAGAGAATTGGGGTGGCAGATCCGAGTTCGCCTCCGGCCCGAGTTAAGAGTCGTTTCGCTGTCCTTGTCGCGAATGCGGTTCGACTTTCCCAATTTTGAAGAGCATCCTCTTCTTTGGCGAGTGAGACTCCCGCCTGACCGACTTCGCTGGGAAGCCGGCCATCATTTTCCAGAGCTGAAACGATCGAGCTAGGGGAGCGTAGCAGAGCTTCGCCGAGTCGAAAAAGAGTGTCCACCGAGGGTTGTCTTTCTGCCCGCTCAAGCAAGGAAATGGTCGAGCGGTCCAAGCCGCTCCGGCGCGCCATCTCGTCCTGAGAAAACCCTCGCGCATGACGCTCAGCCTTCAAATATAGTGCAAAAGCGAGGGGATCAAACTTCAAGCATCATTGTAAAACCCCAATTCGCCCCGTCATCGTGACTATTGTCACGAAAGCGGCCCTCTTTGGCTAGCGGTAGGGAGGTACCCGCCACGGGCTCAATATGTACAATTCAAAATTCCCCCAGACTGTTGGAATCGATGGTCAGGTCTTTCATCGGGCTAGCGATTAGCTCGATATTCCTTAAACATGGCTAGTGTGCAAGGTTCAGTCTCCGACGGAGAGCGACCCCTGCTTTCGGCAGTCGGGGGCTGGATGTTGACCTGCTTCGCCGCCTCGAATAAAGCGTGCAGCGCTCACTTTGTCATCGCCGAAGAGGGTTTGCCGTTGGGAACGATGGTGCGGAGCTGAGCGGCGAGTTCCTTGACGACGGCTGAGTGGGCCGGGTCGTGAGCGAGGTGTGGACTTCCCCGCTGTCGTTGCTGTGGTCGTAGAGTTCGAGGCCAGCCTCGCCTCCCAGCCACTCGCAGTAGCGCCAGCGCTCGGTGCGCAGGGAATACCCGTAGCTGTTGGCCTTGTGCCAGATCTGCGTGAGAGCGGGCTTGGTCCACTCATCGTCGGCGTCGGTGGGGTCCCCGAGAAGCGGGCGCAGCGACAAGCCATTGAGATTGGCAGGAGCTTCCAGAGCGCAAAGGTCAGAGAGCGTGGGGTAGAGATCGAGCAGCTCGACGGGCTCGGTAACGACGCCTCCTGCGGTGATGCCTGGTCCGGCGATGATGAGGGGCACGCGGGCGGAGAGTTCGAAGGCCGTGCGCTTGTACCAGAGACATTTCTCTCCGAGGCGGGTGCCGCGTGTCCGGGTCAAGAGCTTGAAAGTGAGTCGCCATTCAGGCCATTCACCGTGTAGGAGTTCCGCACCGTCGGAACGATGGGAGCCGGAGCTGCCAAGCTCTGGCGGACCGCCCTTGTCTCCGGGGTCGGCGCAGGGGCGCCGACATCGGCCCGACGGTGCGGGCCTCGTACAAGTGGAGGGGCAACTTGAGGTTACTCGTGAAGTCAGCGCTACTCCCCCTTAGTCGCAATGGCGCTTGGTTAAGAACTTTGATGCCACCTTTGGTCATCTGCCTTCGGAGCCCCAGGGGGCGTCCAATCATAGCCTGGGGCAACGCCTCAGAAACCAGGGCAAAAGAGATCCAAGCCCTGTAGGGGCGCTCTATTCTTGCGGGGCCGAGGCAATTAGGGCGCCCCTTCAGGGCTCATGTCATTCACCTCAGCGAACCCCGGCCGATGCCCCTTTAGGGCGGCTCTACAGTCGAAAATCCTCGACCACGGCCGCTACCAAGCACCATTCCCCCATAGGCGCAATGGCGCTTGATTAAGGGGACTCCTCGGGGTTCCCGGCCCGAGGACGGGAACCCCGAAACAAGGGAAAAGGTAGGGCGGGGGCGTCCTCGACCCGCCGTCGTGGCAGCAGTCAACGCGAGGCGGTCGCTAGGCGCTCCCTTCGGCGGGTCCGGAGGCCCACGCCCTACCACGGTCGCGAAATCCTCGACCCGCCTTCACGAAAAAGGCCATTCCTGGCTGAACTAGGCGCCATTCATACTAATCCCGTGAGCCGGGGGTAATGCTGAGCTTTTTCTCCTCGCCCTCGCGTTCGACGATGATCTCGACGGCTTCGCCGACCTTCAGTTCTCCGAGGACGTAGGTGTAGTCGTAGATGTTCTTCACCTCCTGCCCGGCGAGACCGACGATGACGTCGCCTCCGAGGACGCCTGCTTTGGCGGCTGGCCCAAGCTTGGCGACGCCGCTCAGCTTGACCCCGACGATGTCGCCCTGTGCGTAGTCGGGCACGGTGCCTAGGTAGACACGGAATCCGCGAGCACCTTGGTTCTCGGGCTTTTCCAAGGCGACATAGGCGGGGGCCTCCTCGGCGAGGGTGAGGGCTCGGGCGATGAGCGCGAACAGGCGGGTCGTCTTGGCGGCTCCCTCGTAGTTGATCTTGTCCATCTCGTCGGAAGGAGTGTGGTAGTCGGCGTGGGCGCCGGTGAAGGCGTTGAGAATGGGCACCCCGCGCACGTAGAAGGAGGTGGCGTCGGTCGGGACGTAGCTGTCGGTCTGAAGGGTGAGCGGCAGGCCGATGGGGGCGTTGCGCCGCTCGATCTCCTTGGTCCAGACTGGGCTGGAGCCGATGCCTTGGAGCACGAGTGCCTTGTCGAGGCGACCGATCATGTCGAGGTTGAGGTTGGCGGCAAAGACGGGGGCGAGGGATTCGCCTTCCGGGATCGCCGCCGACTTGCCGGCTTCGCGGACGAAGTAGGCGGACCCGAGGAGACCGAGTTCTTCGCCGGACCAGGCCCCGAAGAGGACGTCGCGACGAGCGTCGAGCTTGCCGTCGCGGCGCTGCCCCGCGAGGTACTCGGCGATCTCCAGGACGGCCGCGACGCCCGAGGCGTTGTCATCCGCGCCGTTGTGAATCTTGTCGATCTCGTCCCCGGTGGCGCGCGAGCTGGAGGTGAGCTTGGAGCCGAGGTGATCGACGTGGGCTCCGATGACCAGGGCGGGTTCGGACTGGCCGGCGATGCGCTGGTTGCCGGGGAGGCGGGCGATGACGTTGCGCCCGGTCTTCTTTTCCTGACGGATGTCGATGGTACCGCCGAGAACGAGACCGGGGACGTCGAATCCGGCGACGGCCTGCCCCGTGTCGAGTGTCTTCTGGATTTTGGCGAGATCTTTTCCGGCCCGAGTGAACCAGGTGGCGGCCACTTGATCGACCACCGAGATAGCAGCGAGTCCGGAGTCGGCGAGGGAGGCATCGTAGCTGAGGGGGACCAACTGATCGACGACCTTGGAGGTGGGTCCGCTGATGACGATGAGCCCCTTCGCTCCACGCTTGCGGGCCTCGAGAGCTTTGTATCGCAGGGAGGCCTGGCGGCGGAAGCGGGGCCGGTCCTCCTTTTCCAGATCGGCGGGCTGATAGCGGAGCACGGCGACCCACTTGTCCTTTACGTCGAGGTGGAAGTAGGATGAGTATGCTTCCCGGCCGTCCTCTTCTGGCAGTTCGATTCCGTACCCGGCGAAGACGACGCCGGCTCCCTCGACGGGACCGTTGCCGGAGAGGGACAGGGGACGCCATTGGCCCGAGTTGAGGACAATGCGTGCCTGTCTTTCGTCCTCGGCGGTGTCGAAGTCGGCGTGGAGTTCGTTGCCGTCGCCGAGTTCGACGCCGGCGGTGAATTCAAAAGGCTGGAAATAGCTGCCGTCGGTGCCAGCGGGCTCGAGGCCGAGCTTCTCGAAGGCGGCGGCGACGTAAGCGGTGGCCTTCTCCTCTCCGGGGGTGCCGGTGAGACGTCCGTCGAGTTCGTCGGAGGCGAGGTACTCGAGGTGGCGTCGCAGGTCCTCGATCTGCACGTCGGCGCTGCCGCTCGGATCCGGGGCACCTTCGGGCAGGAGGGTGGTTTTCTGTCCAAGAACCTCGAGAGCTGCTGCATGGTTCCATCCGGCGAGGTAGATCTGACTCTGCTTCTGCGAGTTGCGTCCGCTGGTCCATGAGAGGCTTTTTCCATCGGGGGTGAACACGGGTAGTCCATCGAACCCGTCGGCGCCTGTGACGCGAACGGGGTCACCCTTGCCGTCGGCGCGAACGAGGTAGAGCTCGAAGTTTGCGAAGCCGTGGAGGTTGGTGGTGAAGACGAGGTACTCCCCGGATGGGTGGAAGTAGGGAGCCCAGGACATTGCTCCGAGACGGGTGAGCTGCCGGACGTCGCTCCCGTCGGCCTTGGCCGTGAAGATTTCGGCGGTATCGCCCTTGGGCGAGAAGCGGCGCCAGCAGATGCGCTCGCCGTCGGCGCTGAAGAAGGGGCCGCCATCGTAGCCGGGTTCATCCGTCAGGCGGGTGGTCTCGCCGGTCTCGAGATCGGTGGAGTAGAGATCGAGGAAGTACGCCTTGTCGATCTCGAGCCGGGCCTGCTCGGCCTCGCTGAGTTCGACGCCTTCCGCGTAGGCGTGGCGGTTGGAGCTGAACACGATGGTCTTTCCGTCGGGCGAGATGGAGCCTTCGGCGTCGTAGCCGCGGGCGGGGGCGACGACTCTGGCGGAGCCGCTGTCGAGGTCGCGCAGGTAGAGTTCGTACTCGGGGTCGTAGTCCCAGCTGTATTTACGCACTCTCGAAGAGGCGCGTTCTTCGTACTCCTTCTTCTGATATTCGGCGGAGAGGGGGTCGTGTTCGGTCGATGCGTAGAGGATTTCGTTCCGGCTCGGGTGAATCCATGCGCAGGTGGTCTTGCCGTGGCCGGGTGAGACTCGCTCGACGTCGCCGGTCTCGAGGTCGAGCAGATAGATCTGGTAGAAGGGATTGCCCGCCTCGCGCTCGCTCTGGAAGACCATTCGGGAGCCGTCGGCGCTGAAGTAGCCCTCGCCGGAACGGCGGCCCTCAAAGGTGAGCTGGCGCGTCCCGGAGAGCAGCTTCGCCTCGTGATCAGCTTTGGCGGGCTTCTTCTTGTCCTTGACCGCCGGCTCACTCTCCTGGGCGCGGAGTGGACTCAGAAGGAAGAGAAGAAGGAGGGGCGTGACGAGACGGCGGTTCATGACAGTCAGTACGCTACTCGGGAAAGAGTGGTCGTCACGGACTGGTCAGTGATTCAAGAGAGACGCTCGATCTTTGACCTACTCCTCTTTCTCTTTCCTCGCTTTCTTCTCTTCGATGGCCTTGTCCTTTTTCTTGTCGATTTCCGTCTGCCTGAAATTGGACTCGCCTGTGCGAAAGGAATCGCCAGACTTGATGTTCTGCAGGTCGTCGCTCAGTCCTAGCATCAAGGAAAGCCCTGTCGTGATGCCGGCACAGAGGCCCAGACCAAGAATCGTGACGAGAGCGAGTTCACCAAGCTTCGGCCGAAACCTGGGATGGACTCCGGGCCGACGGGCGTAATGATAGAGCGCCGGGATCAGCACCAGCAGGGTGACAAGAAAAACGACGAGGGGAATGAGGCTCGGATTCAAAGATCCATGCTAGCGCAGGCTGTGGTCACCGCAAGGAGGGGCTGGTGGTTGCCGCCCACCATCAGGGCGATCACAGTTCCTTGTGAAAAAAGCGACTGATCTTTGCGCGGATCGCATTGGTCTGGAAGAGAGGTGCGCCGTGGCCGGCACCCGAAGTCGTTTCCCCTTTGGGCAAGGGACCCGTGCCCATAAGCGCGACGAGATGTCCCCCTGCCGAACTCCCCCAGGCGCCGATCCGCTCTGGCGCGAGTCCGTATTCGTGGGCATGATCACGAATCCAGCGGACGGCGTCGCGGCAGTCGTTGAGCTGGGCCGGCCACTGGGCCTGATCGGTGAGCCGGTAGTCGATGCTCGCAATCGCGAACCCGCGAGTCACAAGCGCGGCGGCTTTGCATTTGTGTCGGCTGCCGTTCTTCCACCCGCCGCCGTGAACCCAGATCACGACCGGCAGCGGATCGGGTGCTTTCGCGGCCGGGCGATAGAGGTCGAGACGGAGGTCCAGTCCGTTGGGGCTGGCGTAAACAAGATCTTGGCCAACCGCGACGCCTTTGGGGGATGGCTTGATCTCGGGGGCTTTACGCACCTCCGTTTCCTGAGCCGAGGCGCTCGGATCGCAGAGCAGAAGGAGGGCGGCTGCCAGTGCCGGGCCAAGAGCTGCGAATGGAAACCGCGTCATCCCTCCGGGCTAGCGTCCGCCACGGGCGTTTTTCAGAGCGGCGACGAAGGGGTCGGGCCCACCGGGCTGATAGTTGGTCTGACCGAGATAGGTTCCGTCCGGACTGAGCACTACGACGGTGGGGAAGCCCTCGATCTTGTAATGTTCGCGGAGTTCCTCGTTGCGCGTGGTGAGGTCGGCCGGCAGCCGGCTGTTGCGAGGAAAATCGGCTCGGACCAGAACGAGATTCTGCGCCGCGTAACTGTTGAATTTGGGAGTGTCAAAGATCTCGCGGTCCATGGCCTGGCAGTACTCGCACCAGTCAGAGCCGGAGAAGTTGAGGAGGATCGCCTTGCCTGCCCGACGCGCTTCCGCCCTGGCGGCATTGAAATCGGTGCCCCATTTATCGTTCGCGGGTGGGGCGACGACGGGTCGTTCCTCGGCTGGTGTCCGTGCTGGCTTCGCCTTCGGCTTCGGCGGCGCAGGCGCAGGCGCAGCCGGCGCGGCGTTGTCACCTTGGACGAACTCGTTCACTCCGAGTTGATCTCCGCGAAGGCGCTTTTTCCGAGCCGAGCCCCGACCGATGAGACCTTCGATGAGGTGATCCACGTCCTGTGTCGGCTTCTCGTAGGAGTATTCCGGAGCGTGATAGCAGGAAGGGAGCATGCACAGGACCGCGAGGCCCAGTGTGATGCGGAGGAAGGGAAGTTGCGGAAAACGATGCGTGGTCATGGGGTTGCAGTCGGAAAGGTAGCGGATGCTAAGGCTGGCAGGGAGGCTGGTCTAGCGCCAACCGCTCTGGGCGAGCTCAAAAAGAAGCGGGCGCACGTAGTTGCGGGGAGCATGATCGGTGAGCCGACTGTCGGGAATGGAATCAAAACGTCCTTTCCTCCAGTCGTCGAGGAGCATCTGGAAGTCGGTGATCGCGCCGGAGATCCGGCTGCTGGTCCGCTCCCCGAGGGAGGATCCCAGGCGGACCGCGCCCGCCTCGTCGATGAACACCGGCTTTCCGATATGACGGTAGCGGAGTGGCGGCGGAAGCATCGGCACGACGTCGTTGTTGTGGACCAGTCGGTGCACGGGATGCGGATAGGCATCTCGAAAGTCCCCGTCTCCGACCCTCGGAGCGCCAAAGGTGTAGATCGAGTGGAGTTCGGGGAGGGCTTCCCCCGCAAGCACGGCGAGCGCACCTCCCAGACTGTGCCCGGTCGCGAAGAAAGGGAGCTCACCGACTTTCTTCACGGCTCGGGTGAGCTCCGGCCACACCTCGACGAGAGCGCTCGCGAAACCGTGATGCACTTTTCCCCGACCACCACCGTTCCGGACCAGGCGCACCTTCAGGTCGGTTCGCAGGTCGTCGAGGTCATCGCGCTCGGTGCCCCGGAAAACCAGCACTGCTCCGTCCGGGCCGATCACCAGATGTCCCTGGGCACCGGGTCCGTCGAAAAACTCGCAGTGCTCGATCCCCACCTGCGCCCACCGGTCGGCGACGAAGGCGTCGTCCCTTGAGTAGGCCAGCATCGAGGCTTCGCTGAGCAGCCAGGCCAGGGCCGGGTCATAGTTCCGGCCCGCACGGCCCAGAATCTCAGGCGCCGACGGATGCTCGAAGTAGTCCCAGTTCAAGTGGGGGCGGAAGATCGCCCCGGCCCGGAGCGTGCGCATGGAAGGCGTCGAAGCCGCGGGGCCGTCGGCATCCTCGATCGCTTCGTAGAATTTTCCCATCGAGCGATGCGGGCCGACTCCGGGGATGTCGTACTCGCTCCCGTACGCCTGCCATTTGCAGGCTTCGTAGAAAGGACGCGCGGGAGATCTTGCCTGAAGCCACCCCGAGCGGACCTCCCAGATTCGGAGGGCTTCCTGCTCCAGGGCGCCGAGGATCCTCGCCGCCAGACCCAGCCGCTGGTGATCGGTCCGTGTTCCCATCTGCCGCACCTGAAAGGCCGGGCGGAGATCGACGGGCGCGGGAAAGAGATCGCTTGAGAGTTCCACGAGCGGCTCGAAACCCGGTACGTCGGGAGCGCCTGCTCCGGCATGGTCCGCACCGCCGCCCGAGGATCCCCCCTTCAGAAAATGAGCGCGGCCGACCGCGACCACGAGCCCGCTCTCGACATGCTCGAACCAGGCGTGGACCGCCTCCCCGTCGTCCTCGAGAAACTCCGACCCCGACGACGCTCCGAGCGGCTCGCGAAGGGTCGCAAACCGACAGGCGAAGTACGCAGGCGGCAACTCCTCGCCGGGCAGCGCGAGATGAAATTCATAGGGATCCTGCATCCGAACGAGACTCTGCCGCAGAAGGCTTCCCACTGCGACGCTGAATTTAGGCGGACGTCACGGGAAGCGGATGGAACGCCTCGGGACGATGGAAATCCGGTCGTTTGCCTCCGAGATCCGCCCAGGATGCATAGCGTCGGTGCGCGACCCCGGAGATCGCCGTGACGTTGCCGACCAGTCGGGAGTCGAGCGATGGGAGACTGATGGTCGCCTCGATTTCCCAGGCATCCTCCAGCATCACGACCGCATCGACCCGCACCAGTTCCGGAAGCAGATGCACACGCTGGCGAACGCCCTCCAGCTGCACCGCCCACCACGCGCCGCTCGGAGCCAGGTTCACCTCGAGGTAGCAGTCGTCCGCGTCGTCGGTCTGCAGGAAAAGCTCGACGACGTCCCGTTCCCAGAGCCCTTCAACGAAGTCTCCATGCTCCTCGTCGCCGGCGACCTCCGGCACCCAGTCCAGCCTCGCGGAGAATCGCCAGCGCCCCTTGCCTTCCGCAACGATCAGGAAGCGCCCAGCAGACCCTTCGCCCCCGTAAGCCCAGCGGAATGGGATCTCCGCCCATTGTTCCTTCGGCGTGGTTCTGCCTCCTTGAGATTCTCTGTTCGACATACGGCAAGCCTGACCGGGGCCCTGCGTCGCCGCAACAACGCTGAAAATTCCGCCTGACAGGACGCCTCTCGGGTTGGAGCGTTCCTGCTTCCCGTACCACACCCGTTATGAAAGCAGTGTTCCTCGCCCCCGGACTTCTCGCACCCCTCCTTCTTCTCGTTTCCTGCGAGTCGCCGCTCCCGCGGCACGATGCCTTCGAGCATTTCTTCGACCAGTACGACCAGATCTCGGCTCCCGATCTCGAGAAGCTCGACGCCGACTACGCGGCCGGCGCTCTCACCGACCTGGAATACCAGCGCGAACGCACCATTCTTCGGGGCAACGTCCAGCAGAAGGTCAACGATCTCGTCTTCCACAACCATCGCCTGCGCGAAAACGACGCCCAGCGCCTCGGCCTGCCCATCTCCGGAGCCTCAGTGAACACGCCCTCCACCGGACGCGGATATGGCAACCAGCGCGGTGCCGGGGCGGCGGGCGCGACCGGTGGAGCGGCCGGAATTGGAGGCGGAGGGTTCGGCGGTCTTGGTGGAGCATCCGGCCGTCCGGTCACAAGCGCCCCTGCCGGACCCCGCGGTCTCGTCTACTAGTATACTGAATTCGCCCTTCGGGGTCTCCCCATGAGCGAGAGCGCCCCCAAGACTTCCCGCTCGTTCGCATTCCGGCTGCTGCGCTGGCTCGCGCTTCTCTCTCTCCTGCTTTTCATCGCGGCTGCCATCGCCGCGGTCGTGGCCTGGAACCACCGCACGGAGCTGGTCGCTTCTCTTTCCAGAAAACTCCCTCTCCCGGTCGAACTCGAAGTCGACCGCATCACCACCAAGGGCGGTACCCGGGAAATCCGCCTCGAGGGGCTCCGCGTCTTCTCCAAGCCGAACGCATCCCTGCCGCCCGCCGGCGCGCGGCGGGGTGAGCGGACGCCCATGCTCAGCGCCGAGTCTGCCACCTGGCGCCCCGACCTCGCCGGTCTCCCCAAGGGTTCTCTCGGCGCCGTGGTCCTCGAGTCACCCGTGGTCCGCTGGAAACTTGAGAGCACCGAGAGCACTGAGAGCACCGAGAGCTCCGGTGCGGCGCCTGCCCCCGAATCCCCACGAACCCGTTTTCACTGGAGCAGCCTCTCCATCACCGACGGAGAAGTCTTTCTCAGTGACGAAAGCGGTCCGCTCCTCGCTGTGCAGGGACTTTTCTGGACGGGCGGCAGCCTGCACTCCGGTCCCGAGGGAATGCGCGCTGAACCCCAGAAAATCTCCATCGAGGAACTCGAACTCACCAGGGCAGGTGGAGCGGCCGGTTCTGATCGCAGCGCCTTTTCCTCGATGGGATTCGTGGCTGAGTTCTCAGTGGACGACACACACTTTGCCGAGTTCAAGAGCCTGAAGGCCGGGCCTTCTCTCTTTCATCTCGACGACGAGCTCCTCCAGCGGATCCAGAAGAACTTCTTGCGCAAGCCCGGCGGCCAGTCGGATCCCGGCGATGCCCCACTCCTGACCGGCTTTCATGTCGCCGAGGGTGCGATCGACAGCACTCGTGTCTCGTGGTCCGACCTGCCGGCTTCCTACACCCTGCCCCCCGTGCTCTCCGCCGGGCAAGGCTCGGTCCGCGCTCCCGCCCTCAGCGGACTCAGCTTCCGGCCTGAGTCGGGCTGGACGGGCCCCGCAGGTCCGGTGTCGCTCTCGGACCTGAGGCTCGGCACCGACCGCGGGGAGCCCGACCTTCAGATCGCCTCGGTTCAAAGTCGCCTTCACCTCTCTGGCGGCTTCCGCGACGTGCCACTCGAGATACGCGGAAGCGGCCTCGTCTTTGAATCTCCCCGCCTCGACTTCGAGAAGGCCCGCTGGACCGCGCCCCGCACCCCTCCCGCTCCGAGTGTCGCTAATGAGGAAGATCAACCTCGGTCGGCAGGGAATAGGCCCATCATCGTGGGTCTGGAATCCGGTGAAATCCACAACGGTCACCTCACGATGATGGAGGACGCTGCCGCTGGGATCCCTTCGGTGGATGCCGAGCTTGACGCCCGTGTTGCGGACTGGGCCAATGACGGCGCGTGGTCGAAGGAGATTCAGTCGCTCAACCTGCGCCGGATCGAGATTCGATCACCCGAAGCCAGTCTCCAGCAGTATTCTTTCAGTGGTCGGGACGTCATCATCGACGTCACCCCCGAAGCACTGGTCGAGCGCAGGGAGTTCAAGCGTCTCGCGGCCTCATCGGTGAACCTCGTCTACCGCGGGGCAGACGAGCCCAGCCGTCTCGCATCGCCGGCCGTTTCCCCGGTCAAACCCGCGAGAACCGAATCCCCGTCATCCTCGGCCGCGAACTTCTGGGAAGGGCTGGTCATTGACGAAGTGGCCGTTCACCAGGGAACGATCGACTTCAGCCAGCTGGGCGAGGGCGTCCCCGGCGTGAAGTCCGGGTTTGAGCTCTCCGGCGACCGAGAGCAGCTGGAGCTCTCCCTGTCCGATCTTGGCCTCCACATCGAGGGCGCTCAGGCGCCTTTCTACACGGCCCATCACGTGACGCTCAAGACCCGGCCGGAGCAGCTCTGGCGAGAGCACCGTCTGGGCGAGGTGTCCATCGACGGCGGGCGACTTCTCGTGGACGAGCAGGTTCAGGCACTCGCGTCTCCCGCAAAGGCTTCAGAGGGCGCAGTCGCCGATGGTGAGGTGCCGACCGGTTCGGGTCTCGGTGACTGGACTTTCGACCGCATCGTCATCGGCGGCACCCGCATTCACATCAAGCAGCTCACTCCGCTTCTGCCCGACATCGAGTTCCAGCTCGAGACGCAGCTCGACCAAGTGCCCCTCGATCTCAGCCAGTTCGACGGGGAGGAGAAAGTGGAGAGCGTCCGTCTCAGCGGTCTCCGCATTCCTTCTCCCTACGGCAATTCGCTGAACACGGTGGCTGATCTGAGTGACGTGGTCCTGCAGTTCACCATGAAGGGTCTCCTCCGGAAGGAGATCGAGCGGGTCGAGATCGTCAAGCCCCGGCTCAACGTCGGCAAACCGCTCTTCTGGTACATCGACTACTACCGCCGCTTCGGTCCCGGCGGGAGCGAGGCGCCGCCGGTCGTCACCGACGAGTCCGGGTGGACGGTCGGAGAAGTCGCCGCCATCGACGGCCGCATTCACGTCACCCCCTTCGGCATCCCCATCCCCGGCTTCACCCAGCCCTTTCCTTTCACGACGACCATCGGGAAAGACACGGTGATCGCCAGCCTCGAGATTCCCAAGGACACCTACGTCATCGAGCAGCTGCCTCTCAGCGTCATTGGGCTGTCCGGTTCCGTGAAGTTCAACCTGCCGGTGCCGACGAAGGACAACAACCTCGTCGAGGTCCTCAAGGCCGACAAGATCGTCTACAAGCAGTTCGAGGGCACCAACTACTGGGTCAGCGTCACCTACGACGAGTACGGCATCTACGCCGACTTTGGCGGCGACCTCTACGGCGGCTATCTCAGGGGCGGCTTTAACATCTACATCGAGAATGACTACACCTGGGATGCATGGATCTCCGCCACCAGCGTCGATGCGGGAAGCCTGAGCAGCATCGTCACCCCCGAGTACTTCGTGATGACCGGCAAAGTCGACGTCAATCTCGTCGCCAACGGCGACAAGGGCGAGCTTCTCGAAGGGAGGGGGGATTTCAAGGCGAAAGGTGGCGGCGACATCAACGTCGCTGCCCTGGACGAGGTCTACGACAAGCTTCCCGCCGAATGGGAGCCGCTCCGGGACGCCCTCGTCCGCGCGGGGCTTCGCACGGTGCAGAATTTCACCTACGACGAGGCCGAAGGAGACTTCGTGATGTACGGTCGCGAGGGTGAACTCGACTTTCATCTCAGCGGTCCGAGCGGCAAGCGTACCTTCGAGGTGCGGGTTCATGACTACCGACGGTGAGTGGTCCTCGTTGCCCGGCCCTGGATCCACGGTGCGGCCGAGGTGATTCTCGACTAGAGGCAATGGCTCTTGGTTAAGTGTCACCTTCGATCAACGCGTGGGGAGTTCCTGCCACCGCGAGGAGCATGAGAAAAGATCCAGATGCCCGTGACTGCCTTGGGTGGAGCGTGACGTCCCGGCGCGCTGGCGTTGCCAGGGGGCGAGGGCCGGGCTTCGCCCGCAACTCGCCGGGGACGTCGAGTTCCACCTTCAAGGCAGAACGCTCGAGCCCCGGGCAACGCGAAGCAGCGCCCTGGGATCCTGGTGCAGGCAAACATGCAGACAGGACGGTTCACCGGTCATCCATGATGGATTTCCGAATTCACCATGAGGATCAGGAATCGATTCCGTGCCAGAAAAGGGAGGCTCCTCCTGTATTTCTTGGGACATGGCTCCCACTCCTTTCAGGTTCTTTACAGCGACGACCGCGCTTCTTGCGGGGCTCGGCACCGCGTGGGCTGATCTGACCAGCGAGCCAGTCCTGCAAAGCTTCCTCGAGGCGCACTGCTATGATTGCCACGACGAGGAGGTGCAGAAGGGCGGACTCGACCTAGCCACTCTTTCGAAGGAACTTTCCGACGAGGCCGCCTTCGCACGCTGGGTGCTGGTCCACGACCGGGTCGCCTCCGGAGAAATGCCGCCCGCCAAGAAGGAACGACCACCTAAAGCGGCGGCCCTGGCTTTTCGCGAGGTGCTCGCCACGCGCCTCGAGGAAAGTCATCAGGCAGACAAGGGCACCGTGCTCCGGCGACTCAACCGCCGTGAGTACGAGAACACGATCAACGACCTCTTCGGCATCCGCCTCGATGCCGAGGCGCTTCTCCCCGAAGACGGTCGCGCCCAGGAATTCGACGTCGTGGGCTCGGCGCTGGGCATCTCGATGGAACAGATGGAGCAGTACGTCATCGCCGCCCGGCAGGCCATCGATGCTGCCCTCGCCAAAGACGTGAAGCCGCCCGAAGTGGTCACGATCCGAGCCGACTACGCCAAGACGCAGGAGGGCGCAAAGCACGTCCCCTCGGCATGGGGACGCGCGCCCGACGGCGCCACCGTGTTCTATCGTGCGCTCGGCTACCCCACCGGAATGCTCCGCGACAGCGCTCCGAAAACCAGCGGCCGCTACAAGGTGCGCGTGACCGGGTACGCCTACCAGAGCGACCGACCCATCACCTTCATGGTCGGTGGAACGAGTTTCGGGCGTGGCACCAGCAGACCGATCTACGGCTTTCATTCGTTCCCGCCCGGTCAGCCGACGACCGTCGAGTTCGAGACCGAGATCCTCCAGAACTACATGATCGAGATCGTGCCCTGGGGGCTCCATGACGAGGAGGGTTTCATCCGGGCGAAGAAATCGACCGACGGCTACCCCGGACCCGGGCTCGCCATCAATCATGTCGAGATCATCGGCCCTCTGGTCGAGGAATTTCCCTCGCGTGGTCACCGGCTCCTCGTCGGTGATCTCGAGCGGAACATCGTCAAGCCGGCTCAGTGGAACAAGGATGCGGTGTTCGAGATCGCCGATGCCGACGAAGCCGGGATCACGGACATCTGCCAAAAGCTGGCCGCCACACTGTTTCGGCGTCCGGTGACCGTGGCAGAGACGCAACCCTACCTCGAACTCTACCGCCATCGACTCGAGGCGGGCGACGGCATCGAGGACGCGATCCGAGTCATGGCCACGGCCCTGCTCTGTGCCCCTGATTTTCTCTACCTGCGGGAAACGCCCGGTGCTCTGGGTGACCACGCTCTCGCCTCAAGGCTTTCCTATTTCCTCCACCGCTCCACTCCCGACCAACGCCTCCGCACCGCCGCCGATCAGGGCCTGCTGCGAAGCGACCCAGAACGACTCCGAAGCGAAGCGCGGCGACTCATGGCGGCGCCTTCTTTCGAACGCTTTCTGAAGGACTTCTGCGACGCCTGGCTCGACCTGCGTGACATCGACGAGACCGCCCCCGACCGGAAGCTCTTCCCCGAGCACGACCGCTTCCTGCAGTATTCCATGCTCATCGAGGCGCCTGCCTACCTGCGCGAACTGCTCGAGAAAAACCGCCCGGCCCGTGAGATCGTCAAGGCCGACTACGCCCTGCTCAACAATCGTCTGGTGACGCACTACGGACTCCCCGACGAGCTCGCGCCGGGGCCCGAATTTCGTCGGGTCTCGCTGCCCGCCGACAGCATCCGGGGCGGATTCCTCTCTCAGGCCGGCGTTCTCAAGGTCACTGCCAACGGGACCAACACCTCGCCCGTGATGCGCGGCGTCTGGGTGATGGACCGTCTCCTCGGCGACCCGCCCTCGCCGCCCCCGCCCGGCACCCCCGGGGTCGAGCCCGATACCCGAGGCGCCGAGACTCTTCGCGAGCTCCTCGACAAGCATCGCGACACCTCCTCCTGCAATGCCTGCCACCGCAAGATCGACCCACCCGGGTTCGCTCTCGAGGAGTTCAATCCCATCGGCCAGCACCGCGCCCGCTTCCGCACCACCGCCCGCCCCGAGAAAGACAACGGCATCGAAAAGTCGGGCCGACTCTTCGAAGGCCGGAACGTCCGCTATTATCTTGGGCCGCCCGTTGATTCTTCGGGCGTGACTCCGAAAGGGGAGGCCTTCTCCGGGTTTGCCGAATTCCGCGATGTCCTCGCCAAGGACGACCGTACCCTGGCGCGCACCTTCGTCACCAAGCTCCTCATTTTCGCCACCGGTCGCGAGATGGGATTCTCCGACCGCGCACCCATCGAGGCGATCCTCGACGCCCACGCCGCCAAAGGGTATCTTCTAGGCGACCTCCTCGAGTCCTGCGTCGCAAGTCCTCTCTTCCTTGAAAAGTAGCACCATGCACTTCGCATCCACCCCTGCCCTTCCGCGCCGCCATTTTCTTCGCGGTCTCGGCGCAGCTGTCTCGCTGCCCTTCCTCGACGCAATGTCGCCCGCCTTTGGCCGAAGCCAGCCGCCCTCGCCGAAGCGAACCGTAGCCATCTGCACCGGGCTGGGCATCCATAAGCCCTTCCTCATTCCCGAGAAGACTGGTCGCGACTACGAGACGACTCCCTATCTGAAGAAGCTCGACGGGCTACGCGACGACTTCACGCTCCTGTCCGGCCTTTCTCACCCGGAGCAGAACGGGGCCAACGGCCACTCCTCCGAACTGACCTGGCTGACTTCCGCCCGGCATCCCGGTCTTGCCGGATTCAAGAACAGCATCTCTCTTGACCAGGTGATCGCGCGGACCGTCGGGCACGAGACTCGTCATCCCTATCTCGCGCTCGGCACCGGCGGCAACTCACTCGCCTGGACCGATACCGGCGTGTCGATCCCATCGGAGAGCCATCCCTCGAAGCTGTTCCGCAGGCTCTTCGTCCAGGGAACCGAAAAGGAAATCGCCGCCGAACAGCGCGGTTACCAAAGCGGGCGGAGCGTCCTCGACGTCGTGCTCGGAGAAGCAGGCCGCCTGCAGCGGGATCTCGGTCATCGCGACCGGGAAAAGCTCGACGAGTACCTCACCTCCGTGCGTGAACTCGAGGTCCGGTTGCAGCAGCGCGAGGACTGGTCCGCACTCCCCAAGCCCGTCGTCGACGTCGAGGAACCGAGGGACGCGGCCGACCGCAACGACCTCATCGAAAAGCAGCGGCTCATGTTCGACATGATCGTCCTCGCCTTGCAGACCGATTCCACTCGCACGATCACGCTCTACGTCAGCGGCATGAACGCGCCCCCGAGCAATATCCCGGGGGTCACCGCCGACTGGCACAATCTCTCCCATCACGGCAAGGACGCAGCCAAGATCGCCGAGCTTCGCCGTATCGAGGAAGCGAAGTTCACCGTGTTTGGCGAGTTCCTTCACAAGATGAAGGGCGTGAGGGAGAACGGCCGCAGTCTCCTTGATCACAGCGCCGTCCTCTACGGCTCCAACCTTGGCAACGCCTCCGCTCATGATTGGCGAAATCTCCCGCTGCTCCTGGCCGGAGGCGGCTATCGTCATGGCAGCCACCTCGCCGCCGATCCCGAGAACAATCTGCCCTTCGCCAACCTGCTCCTCGGCCTTGCCCAGAGAGCCGGCGTCGAGGCCGATCGCTTTGGTTCGAGCACGGCGGCGGGGGTCGCGGGTCTCGAACTCGGGTAGACCAATTGTGTCTGAGCCCTGAAGGTGCGTTTCATCAAAGCCAGGGCAACGCCCCTGGAACTCCGCACCGCCACGCGACCAGAGCCCTGTAGGGGCGACCGAAGGAAACTAGGTGTCGGGTCGCTGGTGGCGACCCATTAGGACGCTCCTTCAGGGCTCGATTCGGCTGGGCCAAAGACCCAGGGCGGTGCCTTGGGCTAGAATGGGGCGCCCCTTCAGGGCTCTCGTCTGGACGGGGACAGAACCGCATCGCGCAGTGGTCAACCCCATGAACACCGCTCTCAACCAAGCGGCATTCAGGCTAGCGAGCAAGCGCATCGATCACGAGTTGGGTTTGCTCGTGGCCCTTCGGGTTCCTCAGTCCGCGAGCAAAGGCCAGCCACTCGTGATGAAGCTGGTCGTAGTTGGTCAGGCCGAGAAGAAATCGGTCGTCAGTGATCAGGAAGGCCAAATCATGGTTCTCGCGAACCCCGCTCTTATCCTGGATCAATTGCCCGGCCAGTTCCTCCGCGCCATTCCAGTCTCGCGCGATCTGCGCGAGAATCATCGAGGCGAAGGCGAAGAGCGGTTGCCCCTCTTCACCCGGCATGGTCCGAAGCAACTCTCGGGGGCTGGCGCAGGCGGCTCGAAGTAGTTTGAGGTGCCGCTTGGAATTTGGATCCAGATCCACGACCAGGTCGCGAGCGAGGTATTTCGAGGCCCGCACGATGTCGCTGGGATTTCCGTAATGAAGAAGTCAGGCCGACGGCCGAGGTGAACCTCCCAACAGTGCGAACAGCATCTCGAGCAATTCCACACCGACGAAGTGCGCCGGAATCGGCGTGTCCGGCTCACGGGACCTGCCGGAACCTCGGGTTCAGGCAAATCTGGCCGAGGCCCAAAAGCTCACACGCAGTCGTTGTTGATCTAACAATGGACTATAAGGATAACATGATATACTTATATATCAATTTTAAGATGATCATACCTGAAAGCGAAATCATCTCGGTTCTCCGAGAATTCAATCCGTGGTGGTACGGGCAAGAACTCGGCAGCCTGCCGAGCTGGTCGCGATCCGCCGGTAGTGAGATCCAACAATGGGTGGCTTCGGATGCAAAGCGCGCCCTTCTCCTGCTTGGGCCTCGTCAGGTTGGGAAGACGACCCTCTTTCGCCAAACGATTCGCGACCTTCTAGAACACGGCACGGATCCGCGTTCGATTCTGTACGTGACCTTCGACAGTCCTCAACTGAAGCTAGCTGGGGCAGATCAACTTCTTCGCGTGTGGAAAAACCTTTGGTCAGAGCCCCCACAAAGCCCCATCTATCTTTTCTTGGACGAAATCCAGTATGTCGCCGACTGGCAGACCTGGATCAAGCATCAGGTGGATTTTCATCCCGAATGGCGCATCGCTGCCACGGGTTCGGCCATCCCCTTGTCGGAGAGTCCAGAGTCCGGGGTGGGTCGCTGGAAGACCATCAAGCTTCCGACCCTCTCTTTCTATGAGTACCTCCGTCTCAGGAAGGTCGAATTACCTACAGCGATCCCGAAAGTGGAATCGTTTCTTGAGTTGCCTGACTGGAACGCTGGTGATTTCGCAATGGTCTCCGCAGCGGCTGAGCCGCTGGTAGCTCACTTCCACGAGTATCTGATGAGGAGTGGCTTCCCGGAACCGGCGCAGGCCACCACAGTTGCCGAATGCCAGAGGTTGTTGCGAGAAGATGCGATCGACAAGGTTCTCAAGCGAGATATGACGGCAATTTTCGGCGTTAGAAGTATCCTCGAAATGGAGAAGTTGTTCATCTATCTCTGCTTTCACGACGGGGGGATCGTCAACCCCGGGACGCTTGCGAAGGAGTTGGAGGGAGTGTCGAAGCAGACCGTTGTGAATTTCCTTGAAATCTTTGAGGCCAGCCACCTGCTCTACCGCTTGAGGCCGCACGGGTATGGGAAGGAAGTCCTGAGAGGACAGAGTAAGTACTATCTTGCGGACCCTGCCATTTCAGGAAGCGTCCTGCTTCTCGGTGAGAGGCTCTTGGAAGCGAAGGAAAAATTGGGCGCAGCTGTCGAAGCGGCATTCTACAAGCACCTCTTTACAAGGTACTACTCCCAAGCCATTGCATTCAGCTACTGGCAGAGCAAAAAGGACCGAAACAAGGAGGTGGACGTGATCGGGGAACTAGGGGATCAACTGATTCCATTCGAGGTCAAATACGAAGACGCCCGCATCAATGAAGGGAAAATTCCCGGGCTCCGTCTCTTTTGCGAGGAGAAATCCGTCGATCGTGGATACGTGATCACCCGAAGGCTTGACGAATTCGGAGTGCTGCCGGTGCATTCGGCGAGGCATGGGCGAGGTCGGGAGCTGCTGCCGACACGCGTGCTTAAGATTCCTGCGCCTCTCGCCTGTCTCTGGCTCTCGATGCGATAGGCCGGGTAATATCGGCGTGCGACGATTTGCCTTCGTGATGCCCTCCCTCAACCGAGCGCCTCCCCGTCTTTTGGAGCGCCGCGGCCGATCATGGGATATTGCTCCAGGTCGATGACCTGGCCGCTGATGGGGCCGCTGTCGTCGGAGAGCAGGTAGGCCGCGCCTTCAGCGATTTCTGCGGGTCGGAGAATGCGGCCGGAGGGTGCCATCGATTTCGGAAGTCCTCTCTCCCAGTCTGCGCCCAAGCCCTGCTCGAGTTTGCGTCGGTTCTCGTTCTCGGTGAGGACCCAGCCCGGGTTGATCTGGTTCACGCACACGCCTGCTTCACGAAGAAGAACGTCGCCGAGATTTCGAGTCATGGTCATGAGGGCTCCCTTCGACACGCTGTAGGGAAGCAGGTCGGGTTCGCCGCACCAGGCGTTCACGCTGCCGATGTTGAGGATGCTCCCCTGGTTCTTTTGCAGCTCGGGGAGCGCCGCGCGGATGAGCGCGTAGGGTGCCAGCGTGTTGATCTCGAGCATGCGCCGGAAGTAGGCGAGGTCGGTCTCGGCGATCTGTCCGGTGGCAACCAGGGCGGCGTTGTTGACCACCCCGTCGAGGCGGCCGAAGTGGTCGATGCTAAAGGCCACCAGCCGCTCCGCACAGCCTTCGTTGGTGAGATCTTCCACGCGAACAGCCGCGACTTCAGGTCCGAGTTCTGCAACGGCGGCCTCTCCGCGTGCGAGCTCGCTTTCGAGCCCATGAAGGATGACGCGGGCACCCTCCCGCACGCAGCGCGCCGCGATGGCGTGCCCGATCCCCGAGCAGCTGCCGGTGACGAGAATGACCTTGTTCTGGAGTCTCATGGTTGGTTGAGACTCAGCGTCCATCGAAACCGCCTTGCGAGGCAACTCTCTTCACTCGGGTTTTGGGATTCCGTTCGCGCGCCGGAAGGCCCAGGCGGTTGGCAGATGGTCGATGTTCCTGCGCAGACATCCGGGCCACCAGAAGATCCAGCCGAGGTAGAAGAAAGGGAAAAAGATAAAGGTCGCGCCTGCGTTGAAAAGGGGCGGTTCGCCGATGCGTCGGCACTGGTGCCAGACATGCCTCGTAGCCAGGATTCGGAGCAGGAAACTGCAGGCTGCGTAGTAATAGAAGGGGTCCATGATGAGTAACTGGAGGTTTCACTCGGGGGAGAACCATTCCTCCGGCGAACCGCCGTGCAACGGAACCGGCAGCTACTTTCCGTATACAGATGGCTTGGGCATCGCCTCTGTCATGGAGAGTCCTTCGACCCGCTGCGTACGTCCGTCGCGGTGGACCGTAATGATGCCGATGCCGGCGATCACGTCGGGAGGAATTGGGTTCTCAGCCTGCTGGGTGTACGAAATCGCCACGGCATTGAGATTGGTTGCCATGAATAGGGGCTTCGCCCATCCATTGACTGTCGGGAGTTAAGGCGACCTTCGAGACTCAGAGGCGAACTACTCGCCGCGCGAGCGCGGCTCGCGGTCGGCGGTGCCTCCCGAAGTTGGCGTGGTGACGAAGGGGCCGCCCTCGAGAGGAGCTGCGTCGGTGAAGGCGATGTCGGGGGCGTCGCTCTCCTTGCCGGCGAGTGGGAACTCCTTGCGCAGAGGGAAGTAGGGATAGCCCTCCCACATGAGAATGCGGCGCAGGTCGGGGTGACCGGCAAACTGGATGCCCATCATGTCGTAGACCTCGCGCTCGTGCCAGTCGGCGGTGGGCCAGATCCTGCTCGCGGTGGGGACCGAAGGCTCGTCTTCTGGGATGCGGGTCTTGATCCGGAGATGGCAGGCGTGCTTGAAGGAGTAGAGATGGTAGATCACCTCGAAGCGGAGGCTTTCACCGGCGTGATCGACGCTGCAGAGATCGACCAGCGAGTTGAAGTCGAGCTTGCTCTTGCAGTGCTTGAGCGCTGCTTCGATCGACGCGGGCTTCACCGAGACAGTGATCTCGTCGCGGAACTTGACGGGACGGGTCACGTCGCTGCCGATCTCGGATCGCAGGAGGTCGGCGGCTTCCTTGGCGGAGCGTCGTTTTGCCGGAGAGAGAGGGGAGGGAACAGCCATCGCGGGTTCGGAGTCGGAGTCGGAATTTCTGAGCGTCGATCAACCGTCGGGCCCTAGGCCATCATCGTCTTTTTGGCGGGATCAGCGGTCAACTGAGCGTCCGAAGGGGGAACGAGCGCGCGCGGGCGGTCGGGGCCGGTGTCGCCCGAGGAAATCTTTTCCTGCAGCCGCATCAGCCCCTCGAGGAGCGCCTCGGGGCGTGGCGGGCAGCCGGAGATATAGACGTCGACGGGCAGCAGGCGGTCGATGCCCTGCAGCACCGCGTAGCTCCGGTACATGCCGCCACTGGAGGCGCAGGCGCCCATGGCGATGACCCACTTGGGCTCGGCCATCTGCTCATAAATCCGCTGCACGGCGAGGGCCATCTTGTAGGTGACGGTGCCGGCGACGATCATGACGTCGGCCTGACGCGGCGAGAAGCGCATGACCTCGGCGCCGAAGCGGGAGATGTCGAAGCGGGAGGAGGCGGCAGCCATCAGTTCGATCGCGCAGCAGGCGAGCCCCATGGGCATCGGCCAGAGCGAATTCTTGCGCATCCAGTTCGTGGCGGCGTCCATCTGAGTGAAGATGACGTTGCCCTCGATCTTGGAATCGTAGGCAGCGGCTTGCTTGATGCTGGATGGAAGGGCCATGTCGCAAAACTAGGAGCCGCCCTTGGGACGGGCAACCACTTTGTGAAAGCTTTCACAAGCGCCGTGACCTGTGCTAGTTGTGCCACCATGGAGAAACGCCGCCTCGGAAAAAGCTCGATGGTCGTCTCGGAGATTTGTCTCGGGACGATGACCTTTGGCCTGCAGACCGATGAGAAGGAGGCGTTCAAGGTCATGGACCGCGCCTACGAGGCGGGGATCGACTTTCTCGACGTGGCGGAGATGTACCCGGTACCGCCTTCGGAGAAGAACTTCGGCATCACCGAGGAAATCGTCGGCCGCTGGCTGAAGACCAAGGACCGCGACTCCATCATCCTCGCCACGAAAGTGACAGGCCCCGGCCACGGCTGGTTCGTGCCGCCGGTGCGGACCGGGCACACCGCCCTCGACCGGCGCCATATCACCAAGGCGGTCGAAGAGAGTCTCCGGCGCCTCGGGACCGAATTCATTGATCTCTATCAGACGCATTGGCCCGATCACGGCATGCGCTACGAGGAGACGCTCGAGGTGCTGACTGATCTGATCGACGCCGGCAAAGTGCGCGCGATCGGCTGCAGCAACGAGACTTCATGGGGCGTGATGAAAAGCCTGCGCGCGGCGGAGCTCCACGATCTGAGGCGCTACGATACCGTTCAAAACAACTTCAGCCTGATCAATCGCCGCTGCGAAAACGAGCTCGCCCAGGTCTGCCGTCAGGAAGGGGTGAGCCTTCTCCCATACTCACCGATCGGCGGAGGCGTGCTGAGCGGAAAATACAACGGCGGGCTCACCCCCGAAGGCGCTCGCTTCTCGGCCTACCTCAGCGGCAGCGAAGCCCGGCAGAAAGCGATGGCGAAGCGCTTCGTCAACGAACGCAGCTGCGCGACCGTCGAGCGCCTTGAAGAGATCGCCGCCGACCTCGGGATCTCCGTGGTGACCCTCGCGGTGGCCTGGTCGAAGCAGCACGACTTTGTCGCCTCGACCATCATCGGGGTGAGCGCTGCGGATCAGCTTGACGAGATTCTCGCCGCCGCCGGGCTCCTTCTCGACGACGAAACCCTTGCGAGGATCGATGCCATCGAGGTGGAGATCCCCAATCCCATGACCGAAGACGGTCTCCGGCGGCTTTAAGTGGCGTCTCCCACCGTGAGCCATCCCATCGAAGCGGGTAATTCCGGCGGAGCGACCAAGAGTCCCACGCCATGGTATCTCTGGCCGAACCTGCTCTGCCTCGACGCCCCGGTCATCGCGGTGCTGTGGTTCTTCCTGCTGGCGAAATGCCATCGCCTCTACCTTGAGCCTTCCGTTCCCTGGGTCCTGGGCTTCGCCGTGTGGTGCATCTACGTCGCGGACCGCTGGCTCGACGTTCTCAGGGAAGAGCAGCTCACCCCTCGCCACGATTTCCAGCGGAGCCGCGGGGGGCTCTTGCTCCGCCTGGCGGCGGTCGTGGGTGGTCTCGTCGGGCTATGGCTGTCGGTCTCCGAGATGCCGCAGGCGCTGTTTTTCACGGGCCTCTTTCTGGTTGCCCTGGTCGGGTTCTACTTTCTTCTCATCCAGATCCCGTTTCGGCGCGATCCACTGCTCGGGGTCTGCGGAGTCTGTGGAGGACTCGCCGTCGGGATGCTCCTCTCCGGCAACTTCACGGTGGAAGGCTTTCGCGGCATCGCCGGATTTCTCCCCTTCATCGTCATCCCGCTTCTCGTAGCTGCGCTTCCGCTGACGCGACTTGGACTCAAGGAAATGGCAGCCGGCCTGCTTTTTGCGATGGGAACTTTTCTCCCCGCCTACTTCCATCACCGCCTCGGGATCGCGATGCTCGTCTCGCCAGTGACCTTTCTTTTTGCCGGCCTCTGCATGCTCAATTGCGTGGCGGTCGGCATTCGCGAGGAAGGCGGCACCCTGGCACGAGGGAGCACTCTGCTCGATCCATTGCTGCTCGCGCTCCTCGCGGCTGCTTCCTGCTGGGTCGCCTGGTCGCTCGGCCGCCCGGAGGCAAGACTGAACCTCGTGCCCGAGATCCCCGTCGCTCTCTGCATCGGAGCGAGTGCGGCGCTCCTCCTCTTCCTTCATCTGGCAGCGGGCATGATTTCGAAGAATGCGCATCGGGTGCTCGTCGATGCGGCTCTGCTCACCCCTTTGGCCGCCCTTCCCTTTCTCGGCTAGATGAGCCGAGGTCGCGGCTTTGATGGGCTGGCGCCGCTCTACGAGTTGCTGGAGAAAAGCGTCTTTGGCTCGCTGCTCGACCGAACGCGGACCGCGCTCCTCGAGCACGATGACCAAGCCGTGGGGACTGCGCTGCTTCTCGGTGAGGGCGACGGCCGCTTTCTGCTCAGCGCGCTTCAGGCCTGGCCGCGTCGGCAGTTCCTCGTCGTTGATGGCAGTCACGCGATGCTGGGCGAGGCGAAACAGCGGATCGCTCTGCTGGCGGAGTTCGATCAGCGGAGGGTGCGATTCCTGCAGGCAACCCTGCCTGCAGACCTAAATGACTTGATGGAGGAGGGGCCCTTTGCGGTGATCTCGACGCATTTCTTCCTCGACTGCTTCACCCAATCCGAGCTTGAGGTATGGATCCCGAAGCTCGCCGCGCAACTTGAGCCCAATAGCACCTGGCTCACGAGCGACTTCCGCCAGCCTGCCTTCGGCGCGGCACGCCTCGCGGGCGGCTGGTTGATTGCCCTGATGTATCGATTTTTCCGAGTCGCGACCGGGCTCAGAGCATCAACGCTGCCCGACGATCAGGCGACCCTGAGTCGGGCGGAGCTTCAGTGCCGGAAATCGACCCGCCTCGCCGGTGGATTTCTCTACGCCGAGAGCTGGCGACGGTGAGCTGCTCAGGCGTTGTCGATCCTGTCCTCAGCTCGGTTCCAAGAGCGATATTTCCATGGAGCAACCGACTCCAGATAGGTGATTCTTGGCTTGGGTAGAGACGACACTCGGAGTTTTGAATCGAGGAGTTCACGGCGTTCCTCGGGAAGGAAGATCCATGGAGTCACCGGCCACTCTCGGGGAATGGAACAGTCTCGCTCGAGCGCGATTCGAATGGCGGACCAGTGTGAATCCCAAGCGTGCAGGCGGTCGACGAGCGCAGTTAGCGAGGTCGAATAGGTCACCTCGCAGAGGTAGGCCTGCGATTCGCGAAGGTTCACCGCAAGCAGGTCACAGTACCAGGAGGTGCCCTTCGGCGGGCGGTCCCCGGGCTCGAGCTGGATCAAGCATTCCGAGTTCAAGAACACGGACCGATCCGCATCCAGATACTCGCCGACGACACCCTGGTAGTAGTCCATTTTGAGATCTTAGACCATTTACATCAAGTCATTGTCTCTTTGGTAGCCGAATTCGTAAGAATTTGGACTCCGTGACCTGGAAGCCGCGCTCTTTTTTTGAATTGCCCGCAACCTTAGTACTTCCGCAACAGTCTCTCACGAGCGCGGCTACCTTCTGCCACTGACTCTCCCCCTAGCG
>ENA-ORXT01001151-ORXT01001151.1-marine-metagenome-genome-assembly--contig:-NODE-1151-length-36837-cov-6.115642_pt1 | contig 36837 bp, 36 predicted proteins | sample MGYA00237868_ERZ511482 | MGnify/ENA metagenome assembly ERZ511482 | reverse complement strand
CGAGGCGGTCGCTGGGCGCTCCCTTCGGCGGGTCCGGAGGCCCACGCCCTACCAAGGTCGCGAACTCCTCGACCCGTCTTCAGGGAAAAAGGCCATGCTTCGCTTAACCAAGCGTCATTGCCCTAGCTAGGAGTCCGTCGGACTTGATGCCGTCGCTGGCGATGTGGCCGCCTTCGTGGCAAGGTGGAAGCGTAGGCTCCCTTCCGCGCCTCCTCGGCAACGCCTCCACGCTCTCACGAATCCTCCAACAGCCGCGAAAACCGGGTGGTGCATAATCAATCAACAGCCTGCTAGGTTGGATGCATGAGCAAGGCTGCCACCACTCTCCTGAAAAGACTCACCGCGGCCCATGGGGTCTCCGGTTTCGAAGACGAGGTTCGTGAGATCTTCACCGCCGAACTCGCGGGGATCGGCACGCTTGACTCGGACAACTCCGGTTCGGTGCTTTGCGATCTGGGCGGCAAAGGTCCGACCGTCCTGGTGGCCGGGCACATGGACGAAGTCGGGTTTCGCGTTCAATCCGTCACCAGCAAAGGTTTCATCAAGTTCCTCGCCGTCGGCGGCTGGTGGGGACACGTCCTTCTCGCCCAGTCGGTCACCATCAAGACGGCATCGGGTCGGAAAATCGAGGGCATCGTCAGCTCGAAACCGCCGCACTTTCTTCCCGAGTCCGAACGCAAGCAGGTGCTCGCGCTCGACCAGATGTTCATCGACGTCGGAGCGCGGTCGAGAGAGGAGGTCGAGGCACTCGGCATCCGTCTCGGAGATCCCGTCGCTCCCACCTCGAGCTTCCGCGCACTCCCGGTGAAGGGCCGCTACGCCGCCAAGGCCTTTGACAACCGGGTCGGCATCGCCGGATCGATTCAGGTGGCTCAGGCTGTCGCGAAAAAGAAGCGCCCCAATCGTCTCGTCGTGGCCGGAACCACCATGGAGGAGGTCGGACTTCGGGGTGCTCGGACCCTCGCCTCGAAGGTGCAGCCCGACGTCGCCCTCGTACTCGAATGCGCTCCCGCCGACGACACGCCCGGCTTCGATGACGACCCCGCCCAGGCGAAGCTTGGCGAGGGCGTTCAGATTCGGCTGCATGATCCCACCGCGATCATGGCGCCCCGTCTTGCCGATCTCGTTCGCTCCGTCGTCGAAGAGAAGAAGATCCCGCACCAGATTGCCATGCGCTCAAGTGGCGGAACCGACGCGGGCAGTTTCCATCTGGCCGGCGATGGCGTGCCTTCGATCGTTCTAAGTACGCCGGCGCGCTACATTCACTCGCACCACGCCATCCTGGAGATCGCCGACTATCTCGCCATGGTCGACCTGGTCGTTGCCTTGGTGGCCGCTCTCGACGCCAAGACGGTCAAGGGCCTCACCGATTTCACCTAGGCTATGGCCAATGGCGCATCGCTAGCGGCCGTGGTCGAGGATCTTCGAACGTAGAGGCGCCCGAAAGGGGCGTCCTAATCCGTCGCTACCAGCGACCCCGTGACCGCGTTCCTTAGGGCGCCCCTTCAGGGCTCAGGGCTCAGGGCTCAGGCGCGCAGGCGATGTCACGGGCTCGAATGTTTTGCCTTGAAGGTGGAACTCGACGTCCCGGCGAGTTGCGGGCGAAGCCGGCGAAGCCCGCCCATCGTCCCCTGGCAACGCCAGCGCGCCGGGACGTCACGCTCCACCTTAAGGCAGGCACGGTCGCCACTGAGTCTAAGAATTAAGGCAGCACCAGCAGGGCATCGAGGCCACCTTCCACGCGGCTGGCGTCGATCCCCTCGTCGAAGGTGGCAAAACGCATGCCATGACGGGCCGCGAGAGCGAGCAGATAGAGGTCGGTGAGTTCCTTTCCGTCGACCTTCGCCATATGATGAAAGCGCTTTGATTCCGTGAAAGAGACGTCATCCGAGACAAAGCCGATATCGGGCAGGCGGCGAAGTTCGGTCAGGTCAAGGAGCACGGCCTCCACGCCGCCCGGGCCTCCCGCGTAGCGGGGGTGACCGTAGATCCGGAGGAATCCGTTCTCTACCAGGGGGCAGAGATAGAGGCCCTTCTTCATCGAGACAGCGGTCCAGTCCGCCGCGCGCTGGTGAAAGACATGGCCCGGATCGCTCCTCGCGATGAGGACGTTGATGTCGAGGAGGTATCCCATGACAGCGATTTCTAAATGCCCTCTTCCTCGCGAAGCTGATTCACGAACTCGTCGGTGACGACGGGCTCATTTCCGGAAGCGCGGGAAAGCAGGGGCCAACCACTCGAATCGGTCACCGAATGCCGTGGCGCCCGATCCTCGACGCGGCTTGCTGCGCTCGCGGGCGAATCATAGCCGATCGAGCCGTTCAGCGAGGCGGCCAAGGCCCCCACGACCACTTCACGGAGCGTCGTGCCCGACTCAGCCGCCTTCAGCTTGGCTCTCCGAAAAAGGGCGTCTGGAATTTCGATTGTGGTCTTCACCGTATAACCATACTTACAGATTTATGGTTGTCCAGTCGTTTTGGTGCAAGTTCTAAGATGCGTAGTCCTGCGTACGCGCTGATTCCCATTTTTCCGGGTTCAAGCTGGGCATGAATCATGCTAGGCTCACTCATGCTTCGGATTGTCCTGCCCCTCGCGGTCCTCTTGCTCGCTATTTTCGTCGTGCCCCGCGGCGCGGCCGACGATTTTCACGCGCGGACCCTCTCCATGAAGTGGGAGGGCCAGCCCTTGAAGCGGAAAGACACGGTGGAAGTCCTTCGTGCCCTCGCTTGCAACCAATTGAGTCTCGACAAGGTCACGCGAAGGCATGCTCTCATCCTCGCCGGGGCGATCATGTACAATGACCGAGCGGAGTACAACAGACTCCTTAGGATGCTCGAGGAGGGTGGGAAACTTCCCCGCGAGATCGACAACCGATCGATCAGCGCCCTCGTCAGAGCACTGGAACCGCATCTTGAAGCGCTCAGTGTTACTCCGGGCAACGGGGCTCCCGGCAACTATCTCCGGGGCTTCCTCTCCAAGCTGGTGCTGGAGATCGACCCGGGAAATGACGTCGCGCTGATCGCCTTGGGTCACGTCCACGAAAGCAGGCGGGAAGGCATCGAGGACTGGAACAACATCCGCACCGATGGGCGAGAGATGGAGGAAGAGATCACGGACTCCGAGCCGGAAGAGGAGAGCATGTCGAGAACCTGGACCCCGGCCACTGCCATCGAATACACCGACGCCGACCGGATCGTCGCGGAGGGACAGGAATCCCGGATCCGAGGACTCCTCATCACTCCGCTCGCCAATGGCAAGATGGCTGGCAGTTCTTCCAACATGAATGCCATCCTGATGCCCGGCACCGGGCACCCCACGACACTCGCCTTCAACCAGGACGTCGGGGAAATGATGGTCGGAGCCCTTCCCGAGGTGGAAAAATTCCTAGCGCTCAGGCACAAGGGCTGGATCTACGGGCAGCGGATTGAAATTTCCTTCGAGGAGAAGAACATTCCGAAGGACGGCGATTCCGCCACGGTCGCATGCGCGTTGCTCGCTGACAGTATCGTCACAGGCCTAGACCTCGCGGAGAACTTCGCGGTCACCGGCGCCATGAACAGTCAGGGCGAAGTCAATCCCATTGGCGGCGTGGCTGCCAAGCTCCGCGGTGCCCGAGGCAAGGGCTGTACCATCGTGGCGATTCCCTACGCGAACCGCTACGCGCTCAGCGACCTCATCGTTCTCGGCGAAACTCAGGTGCTCGGTGAGCTTGGTGTCTACCTGATCAAGACCTTCGACGAAGCCCAGGTCCTGGCCCTGGGTGACCGTGACGCGGCCGCCGCGGCGGCCATTTCCAAATTTGACGTGTTTCGCCGCGCCGCCACTGGCAAAAATCCAATCGCGCTCGCCCAGCACCCCAAGGGGCGCGCCCTGCTCGAGGAAGTCCTCGCGGCCCAGCCGAACCACGCTTCGGCGCTTCTCCTCCTTGCTGCGGCCAGCAACCGCGGCCCCAAGCGACTCTCCATCAATGGCTCGATCAACTATATCTCCGAGACTGCCGGCGACATCATCACCGCGATCGACGATGGGAACTGGGAATCCTCCTCTTCCCTCGACACGGACAAGCTTGGCAAGGCGAGCGGAGAACTGGTTCGGATGCGTACCAAACTTGATCCCAAGGCGACCCGGCTGTGCGACACCCTCATCGATTTCACCAAGAGCTTCCGCAAGGCGGTCGCAGTCAAAACAAACTCTCGGGCCACCTACGAAAGGCTAGTCGGTGATATCCAACGCAAGGGTGCCGCCGTCGATTCGGCCTGGAAGGAATTGGAGAGCGACCCTGAGGTGATCGAGCGCCTTCAACTCGACGACTAGTGGCAATGGCGCGTGGTGAAGGGCCACCCTCGTTTAACGTGGGGAGTTCCTGCCACCGGGAGGAGCATTCCAAGAGACCCCGATGACCGTGCCTGCCTTAATGTGGAGCGTGACGTCCCGGCGCGCTGGCGTTGCCAGAGGGCGAGGGGCGGGCTGCGCCCGAAACTCGCCGGGGACGTCGAGTTCCACCTTCAAGGTAAAATGCTCGAGCCCGAGCGAGGAATTCGAGACAAAACCATCGATACCCCCCGCTAACCCAGCGCCATTGCGACTAGTGGTCTGTTTCGTTAGAATTGTCTAACAGACGACCAGCTTCCAACCGAGGAGGGGGGGGACCGGCGTCCCGCCGGTCAGCGAAGGCTCTGTTGACCGGCGAGACGCCGATCCCCCCTCGTGGAAATCGTGGTTCAAGGCAGCCAAGCTATACCCTCAATTCAACTGATACAGACCACCTGCAGGGACGGAGAGGCACTTGGAGATGCCTGAGACTGGATTCAGTCTGCATTCTCCTGGAAATATTCCAGCACGACCTCGAGGTCGGCGAAGTCCGACAGAAGCGCATCCGGCTCATGGCTGGCCAGTTCCTCCAGACTGCATGACCCCGTCGCCACTGCGAGCACGGACACACCCGCCGCGCGGGCGCAGGCAATGTCCTTCGGCGTGTCGCCGAAGACCCAGATCGGCGAATCCGCACTGACCTCGGGCAGATTCCGGGCGCGTTCCACTGCGATCCGGGCGAGGACGTCGCGGTCTGCGTCTTCATCGCCGAACGCGCCGAATTCGAAACAGCATCCGAGATCGAAGTGGTCGACCTTGAGATCGGCGCCTGCTTTCAGGTTTCCGGTGAGAAGTCCAAGGACGAACCGGTCACTCTCGTGAAAGCACCGGACGAGTTCAGCCGCCCCCGGACAGAGACGGGGAAGGAAGTGATCCCCGCGGAAGTTCTCGTCAAGCCTTCTCAGGTAGTGCTCGTGGAAGAGACTCTCCCTGACCGGATCGGCCTCCGCTCCGGGGACGACGGAGACCAGTAGCTGCCACAGGCCGGCATCGGTCGCCCCGGCCAGCTTCAGTTGAGGCACCTGATCGACAGGGATGCCCCAAGTCTCGGCAAAGGCGTGGCGCAGGGCATTGGCTCCGGCTCCTCTCGTGTTGAGGAGGGTGCCATCGATATCGAACAGAATGACGGTGACCGGGGGCTTCATCTTGAAAGCAGAAGGCCCTCCCTGGTGGGGGAGAGCCTTCTGGTGAAGGTTCGCGTGGGATCGGTTACTTCTCCTCGGATTCCTTGTCTTGGTCGTCCGTGTGATCGTCCTCGTGGTCCTCCTCCTCGTCTTCGAAGTCGTCCGAGGTGTCGCCCTCGGCAGTGAAGACGCGAACGCGTTCCTTTTCGGGAAGCGGCGCGAGCTGCATGCTTATGAAGCGGCCTGAGAGCCGCGGCGGGACCTCGACCACGGCCATCTTCTTGAAGTCGGCGATGACGGTGTCCATGAGATCGAAGCCGATGTCCTTGTGCGCCATCTGGCGGCCGCGGAACATGAGCTGCACCCGGAGCTTGTTGCCTTCCGCAAGGAAGGTCTCTCCGCGACGCATCTTGAGCTCGTAGTCGTGCTTCTCGATGCCGACCCGGAATTTCACCTCCTTGGTCTTGCCGCCCTTGACCTTGGGCTGCTCCTTTTTCTTCTTGGCCTTGTCGTATTTGTATTTGCCGTAGTCGCAGATGCGGCAGACGGGCGGCCGAGCGTGCGGGGCGATCTCGACGAGGTCGAGGCCCTGCGGCTTGGAGATCTTCATCGCCTCCTGAGGCGACATGGTGCCGTGATTGACTTCTTCTCCGTTCGGGCCTTCCTGAACGACGCGGACTTCCCGTGCTCGGATGCGCTCATTCGTTTTAATGAGCGGAACACGGGGACGATATGGTTTTCTTTTTCTCTTAGCGATGGTGGTGTGTTTCCTCGGTTGGTTTCTCTGACGATGCCGGTTCTAGACCGGCGGATTGGGCCAGTCGAGACTGGGGCCAAAATTCATTGGGGTGCCGCTGACGGCAGGCGTGCTCTGGATCATGGGATCAAAGCGGGCCATCATGGCTGCGTTGCGAACTGCTTGGACCTGTGCGGAGCCATCCTCATTCAAAGGGAGCGCGACGAAATTTCCTCGACTACGAGCTTCGTGAAATCGTCGATGGACATGGTACCGGTATCGCCTCGCTGGCGGTGGCGGACCGAGACGGTCCCCTCAGCGGCTTCACGCTCGCCAGCGACCAACATATAAGGGGTCTGGGAAAGCTGGGCAAGACGGATTTTCGCCCCCAGTTTCTCGGCGGTCGCGTCAAGCGAAGTGCGGACCCCGGCCTCCTTGAGTTGGGCCTCCACGGCCTCGCAGTATTCCTGGGACTTCTCGGAAATCGGTAGCACGCGCACCTGCTCGGGTGCCAGCCAGGTCGGAAACTTGCCGGCAAAATGCTCGATCAGCACGCCGACGAAGCGTTCCATCGAACCGAAGGGCGCACGGTGCACCATGACGGGACGATGACTCGCGTTGTCGGCGCCGACGTAGCTGAGATTAAAACGCTCCGGAAGGTTGTAGTCGACCTGCACCGTGCCGAGCTGCCACTCGCGACCGATGACGTCCTTGACCACGAAATCGATCTTCGGGCCGTAGAAGGCGGCCTCGCCCTCTTCCTCGGTGAAGGGCACCTCCAGCGTGCCGGCGGCGCGGCGGAGGGCTTCCTCGGCCCGGTCCCAGTTGGCGGGGTCGCCGACGTACTTGTCGGAGGTCGGGTCACGCAGACTGACGCGCACCCGGTAGTCCTCCATGCCGAGAGTGGAGAGGACTTTTTTCACTAGGCCGAGACAGCCGAGCACCTCGCCTTCCACCTGCTCGTCGGTGCAGAAAAGGTGGGCGTCGTCCTGGGTAAATCCGCGGACCCGGGTCATGCCGCCGAGTTCTCCGCTCTGCTCCCACCGGTAGACCGTGCCGAACTCGGCGAGGCGCACCGGAAGATCGCGGTACGACTTGGGCGTCGCATCGAAGATCTTGATGTGATGAGGGCAGTTCATCGGCTTGAGGAGGTAGCCTTCCACTTCACCGGCTTCGAGCTGATTGGTGAGATCGGAGCAGCTGCAGCCTTCGTCGGCGAGACCGATCAGGTGATCCCGCGCGATCACGGGTGGAAACTGCGATTCCTGATAGTAGGGGAAGTGACCGCTCGTCTTGTAGAGGTCGAGCTTGCCGATATGCGGCGTGAAGACCTGCTGGTAGCCCTGACGGGTGAGTTCCTCGGAGATGAAGTTCTGGAGTTCCTGACGCACGATCGCGCCGTTCGGCATCCACAGCACCAGCCCCTGGCCGACCGACTCGTCGATATGGAACAGTTCCAGCTGCTTGCCGAGCAGGCGGTGGTCCCGCTTCTTGGCCTCCTCGAGAGCTTCGAGATGCTCGTTGAGCATCGTCTTGTTCTTGAAAGCGGTGCCGTAGACCCGCTGCAGCTGGGGATTCGCCGCGTCGCCCTTGTAGAAGGCGGCCGCGACGGAGGTCAGCTTGAAAGCCTTGCAGTTGCCGGTGCGCCCGACGTGAGGGCCGGCGCAGAGATCGATGAAGTCACCGTTCTTGAACAGCGAGATCTCTTCGCCCTCGGGGATGCCCTCGATGATGTCGAGCTTGAAGGTGCTTGCCTCGGGCCGGTCGGATAGGGCGGAGAGGCGGCCGTTCTTCGCCATCGCGAGTGCCTCGTCGCGGGTGACGACCTGGCGCTCGAAGGTCTGGTTTTCCTTCACCACCTTGGTCATCTCCGCCTCGATCTTCGGAAAGTCTTCGGGACTGATGCGGTGGTCGAGCTCGAGGTCGTAATAGAAGCCGCCTTCCACGGGAGGGCCGGCAGCAAACTGAGCTTCGGGCCAGATCCGCAGGATCGCCGTGGCAAGGACGTGGGCACAGCTGTGTCGGAGCCGGTCGATGTCGGACATCTCCTGGCGTTCTTCGAGGGTCTTGCGTTTGGGATCGTCGGCCATGGCGTTTCCGCTGATCCCTTACGACGCGGCAGTGAAACTGCCAACCGAAGTTTCAGGTGATTGAGGGAAATAGCGGGGTTGATTTGAAAATGAAGCCGAACCTCGCAACAAGCAGAGCTTGAGAGGGGTTCTATCAGTCCATCGCCTCGCGATTCAACCAACCCAACTACCCAGACATCATCATGAAAAAACTCATCGCATCGCTCGCAGCCGCAGCCTTCGTGGCACCTTTCGCCCTCGCCGACGAGGCCAAGCCAGAAGGCGGCAAGGCCAAGGGTAAAGGCAAGGGCGACGCCATCGCCAGGCTCGACACCGACAAGGACGGCTCGGTCAGCAAGGAGGAATTCCTCGCCGGCCCAGCAGGCAAGCGTGACGCCGAGGCAGCCGCCAGGCGCTTCGCCAAGATCGACGCCGACGGCGATGGCAAGGCCACCAAGGAAGAGTTCGCTGCCGCGTTCAAAGCCGCCAAGGAAGCGAAAGCAGCCAAAGCAGCGAAAGCAGCGAAAGCCGCCAAGTAGTTTTCCCGAGTTCGCCCGAAGAAAGGTCGTCCCCGGTCAGCGGGGCGGCCTTTGCATTTTCGGGAGAACGAGCGGAAACGCTTTTTCCTCTTGAAATGGAGGAAGCAGACGCTAAAGAACGCGTCCCATGGCAAAGAAAAGCTGGATCGAGCGCAACAAGCGCAAGGAAAAAACGGTAGCGCGCTTCGCGAAACTCCGTGCCAAACTCAAGGAAGAGAAAGACTACGTGGGTCTTTCCATGCTTCCTCGTGATGCTTCTCCGACCCGTCTCGTCAACCGCTGCCGGTACACCGGCCGCCGCCGCGCCTACATGCGCCGCTTCCAGCTCTCCCGGATCGCCTTCCGGACCCTTGCCTCCAACGGCATGATCCCAGGGGTGACGAAGTCGAGCTGGTAGACTTCGGGTATGGGGTTGGCGAAAGGTAGGGAGGTGCGTCCCTGCGCCTCCGCAGGGAGCCCAAGGCGACCAACGACGCCCTCATCCGTCCCGATAGCATCGACCTACTTGCTACGGGGCAGCCTTGGGCCTCGGCGGTCCGTCGCTTCGCTCCTCCCCGGACGAGGAGGGACCCTCGTCCCTACCTCAAGGCAAGCCGTTTTGCGATCGTTTCAAACGGCAAGGTAGGGTCGATCCGGTTCAATCCCAGAGGAAGAAATCCCGCCCACAATCCTCGACACCCCCCTAACCAAGCGCCATTCGCTCTAGGTGGAATGCCGTTTGGTTAGCGGTCGTGGTCGAGGATTTTCGACGGTAGAGACGCCCCAAAGGGGCATCCTAACCTAGCCCCGGGCATCGCCCGGGGTTTCGTTGATGCGAAAAAACATGAGCCCTGAAGGGGCGCCCTCACTGCCTCGCCCCCGCAAGTATAGAGCGCCCCTACAGGGCTTGGATCTCTCGTTGCCATGGTACCTGGGGCGTTGCCCCAGGCTATGATAGGACGCCCCTTCGGGGCTCCGAAGTCAGATGACCAAAGGTGGGTTCTAAGTTCATAACCAAGCGCCATTGCCGCTAACTCGACCGCTGTCGCGGCAGGTTCCGATTGTAACGCATGCCGATCAGGACGGCAGTGATCAGGAGCGCGAGGGCGAGCGCCAGCAGACCCAGCGGCAGAGGACCGAAGGGCCGCTCGTCGCCGTCGCGGGCAGACCCCGCAGACCAGAGTGGCATTGAGGAGGAGAAGAGGAAGTAGCACTGCGCCAGTGCCAGTTGCTTTCCATTGCCGATAAACTTGAAAATTAGGCATCAATTCCGTATTCACAAGATTCATGATTCAGCGTTTCCTTCACAACGAACTGATCAACCGGCTCCGGCAATCGCCAGCAGTGGAACAGTAGTATCGACAGGACGCTGGAGAACCGTCACTTCTCAAACAGCTCTCCCATCATCTCCTCGAGCAAGCCCCGCAGCGTTCGGTAGCTGTAGTGCTGGAGGCAGAGGTCGTAGTTGTGCTCGGCCCAGCGGGTCACCTTGGCCGGATCGTCGAGAAGGGCTTCAACCTCGCTGGTGACTTCGGTGCCCACTGCTCCGGCCATTTCCACGATCTTTAATCCGATCGGCTCGATGTCGCGGACGTAGACCGGGTAGCGGTTCGTCAGGAGGGGCTTGCGGAACCAGAGGGCTTCGAGGAGGGCGTTGCCGAAGCCTTCGTACAGGCTGGGAAATGTCACGAAGTCGGCGTGCGGATAGACGTCCCAGAGGGTGTAGCGCTTTTGGCCCTGCTCGTTGGTCCCGCGTTCTTCGGCCACGCGATCGGCGGCCAGGATCATCCGGATCCCGGCGGCTGCAGCCTGCTGATTCAGCTGCTCCAGGTACTCAAAACCTTCGTCGCCCGCGTCGTGGGAAATGACCAGGACCACCTCGCGTCCGCGCTCCTGAAGCTGTCGCACCAGTTCGATGGCGTGCTCGATGCCTTTCCGCTCCACGATGCGGGTCGGCTGCAGGACGAGGGTCGCGGATTCTGCGATTCCCAATTCCTCGCGGAGGTCGTCTCCGTAGCCGTCGCCGCCGGGGGGAGCGTTCTCGAAATCGAGAACGTTGGGCACACATTGGCTGCGCAGTCCGCAGCGCTCGACGAGGCTGTCCCGCGCGGTCGTGTTGATGACCGCGTGGACGAAGTCTTTCGACAGGGCGGGGGGGAAGGCCCGGTCGAGGTAGTCCTCCGCCGCGTTCACGGCAAAGCGATCTCGCTCCCAGTGGAAGTCGTGGTGATGGGCGATCGTCGGAAGCTGCGTCTCTTCCACCAACTCGGTGACGGCCAGCCCCAGCGGGACGTTCATCGGGATCGCGAGGATGTTCTGGGGGATCAGCAGGTCGATCGCGTGCAGCTCGACGAAGGCATGAAGATCATTCTTGAGCACCGCCGTCAGCTCCGCCACCTGGGCCGTCACCTCGGGCGACCGAGTCGAGGGCCCGAACAGCTGGTTCTGCAGCTGAATGATCTCCGGATGTTCAAAGTAGGCCTTGTCCGAGTGAAAGCTCCGCTCGGGTGGACGGTCGAGCTTGCCGGCGAACCAGAAGCAGCGATGTCCCTGATGCTCGAGCACCTGCGCCCACTTGGCAGCCTCGAGCGAGACGCCGTCGGTGCCGTGGAAACGCGTGGAGAGGAAACCGACGTTCATGGCTTCCATCAGTGCCTGCTCCGGCGTCGGCGGACCTTCATCCAACTGGTGGCGGGTCGCGGCTTGTAGAAGCCGAGCGCCTGGCGGATGCGGAAGGTGAGGTCACCCAGTCCGCCCTTGTACGGGCGCTCCGGCCAGATGGGTTTCCAGGCGCGGAGCTCACCTTCCTGACGGAAGATGTCATCGGGATTCACGAGGGATCCGTGCTCGCAGCAGTGAAGCAGCGGGATGTCGTTCTCGCTGTCGGTGAAGCCGTGGCTGAAGGGCAGGCGGTGCCGCGGGTAGTCATCGAATTCCTCGGGGAACAGTTCCTCCATCGCCTTGAGCTTGGCGGAGTTCTTGTTGTTCGGGCCCGTGATCTTCGGGAACAGCGGCATGCGTCCGTTCTCGGGAACGACGACCCGGGTCCCGTAGCAATGCTGCATGCCGAAGACGCGCGCGATTTCCTCCGCGTAGAACTGCGGGCTCGCCGTGTTGAGCACGGTGGCATAGCCCTTGGCGTGGAACTCCTCGATGCGCTTGACCATCGCGGGGTAGGCCGAGCTGGCGACGGTCTCTTCCGCGAAGCTGCGGGCGTGCTCGCGCACCGTTTCCCCCTTCATCCCCCATAGGTAGGAAAGGAACACCCTCTTCATGGTCCTCGAGCTAAGTATCCTGATCACGGCAAAGGGTGCCAGCGGCAGGAAGATCAGCAGGTAGAAGCGCCGCCACCAGTGCTGGCGAAGCACGTGATTGCAGAACAGCATCTGCGTGTCGAAGGGCAGCAGCGTGTGGTCGAGGTCGAAGACTCCGTAGCCGCCGGGGCCGCCGGGGCCGTCGGGGACGGGGAGTTCGTCGACGGCATCCGCGACATGGTCAGGCCCATCGACAGGGGAGCTGGAATCTGGTTCGGCCATCAGGGTGGGGAAGATGGCTAGGCAACGCTGCGCGGGGGATTCCTGCAAGGGCTGGGTTGCCGCTATCAGCGGTCTGTCTCGGGGGGTGCTTCGCCCCGTTCTTTTCCCTCTACTCTCTTTCGCTCAAGATCCAGCATTTCGGCGTGGGGCGCGGCAACCCCGGCTCGCTTTTTGACCCTAATCTCGTGTGTGACCTCAGCATCTTCATTGAAATGAATGAACCGATGCAGGCAAAGCACCGCTTCCGCTGGCAGCGGTGCTTCCTCGCAACGGAGGATTTCCATCTCGTTCTTCATGGGGAAGATCGGCTCAACCTTGCTGGGCTTTGGAGAGAGCGGTGCGCATCTTCTCCATCGCGGCAGGCACCGCGTCTCGCGCGTCGGGTTGCTCGTATTCGAGGACGACGTTGCCCTGGTATCGGGCGTCGACGAGCAGCTGGGCGATGCGGTCGAGGTCGGCCTCGTACTTTTCGCCGCCGGGGGTCTTCATGTTCATCTTGACCTGGACGTTGACGGCAAAGGGCGCGCATCGCGCGAGGTCGCCGTACGGGTCTTTGGTGGGAAAGTTTCCGGTGTCGAGATTGATGCCGATCCAGGGACTGTCGACGCGCTCCATGATCTCGAGCAGCTGGTCGGGGCTGATGTTGCCGTGATTCTCGACGCCGAGGAAGATTCCACGTTCGGCGGCGACGTCGCAGCATTCCTTCATCGCATCGGCGGCGATGGCGAGGCGTCCGGGATCCGCGGCGAAGTCCTTGGCGGTGCCTGCGAAGAAACGCACGTGGGGGGCGCCCATCCAGGCGGCCCGCTCAATCCAGTCCTTGGCTGCGGCGAGCTCGCGGTCGAGCTGTGGACCGCTGCCTTTCGAGAAGTTGTTGCCGATGGCGGTGCCGACAATGGGCACGCCCTGCACGAAGGCGTGGTTGCGCAGGTCGAGGTAGTCGGCCTTGCCGAAGTCAGGCGGGAAGAAGTAGCTGGTCAACTCGGCACCGACCTCGAGGTCGCGGCAGCGATCGACGAAGGCTTTCATGGTGAGCGGTTCACCCGCGACCTCCAGCGCCTTGCCGCGCATCCAGCCGAACTCGCTCTTGTAGGAGTAGGCGGCGAGGGCGGGGCGGAAGATGGGGCGACCCTTTCGGGCGATGGCCTCGCGGGCCGGTGCGGAAGTCGCGCCAGCGAGGGCGGCGGCACCCGTGGCGGTCAGGAATTGTCGTCGGTGCATGCGCTAGGATACGACGGGGCGGGTGAGTTTGGGAAGACTGGTTTTCGCGCTGCGGCATGCCGTGAATCCACAGTTGATCCCAGCACCGGACTCTCTACCAGTGAGGCATCATGTTGGAGATCCTCCTCACCTTCCTACTTCTCTGCGTTCTTCAGGCCGTCCTCGGCTTTGACAACCTGCTTTATATCTCGATCGAGTCCAAGCGGGCTCCGGAGGCGGACCAGGCTCGAGTTCGCCGGATGGGCATCGGCATCGCCGTCGTATTGCGCATCGTATTGCTCGTCGTCATTCTTGCCCTGCTGAAACAACTCACTGCGGAGTGGTTCAGCATTGGCCTCGATGAAAATCACCAACCCAAGGAGGGGGCTTGGATCTCCGGCGCCTTCGACTTTGGCGACATCCTGACCCTCTTCGGCGGAGCCTTCATCATCTACACCGCCACCAAGGAAGTCCTTCACATGATGACGCTTGAGGAGGAGCACGCCAAGGATCGGAAGCCGAGTTCCGTCGCCAAGATCGTGGGCCTGATCGTGACGATGAACCTTGTCTTCTCCTTCGACTCCATTCTGAGCGCGATCGCGCTGACCAATCCCGACGCGGTGGATCCGGCAACCGGGGAAGTCATCGTGCGCAGCCATGAAATAGTGATGGGGCTGAGCCGAGGCACTTGGGCGATCGTAAGCATGGTCATCGCGATCATCCTCAGCGGAGTTCTGATGATCTGGCTCGCCGACAAGGTCTCGACCTTCCTGCAGAAGAACCGGATGTACGAGGTTCTCGGCCTGTTCGTCCTGTTCGTGGTCGGCATCATGCTGGTCACCGAGGGAGCTCACAAGGCGCACCTCAGCCTGTTCGGCAACCCGGTGCACGCCATGACCAAGACCACTTTCTACTTTGTCATCGCCGTGCTGTTGTTTACCGACATCGTGCAGGGTCGCTACCTGAAGAAGCTGGCGAGGGTGAAAAAGGACGTCCACGGCGAAATATAATCGCTCGATCGGCAGCAGTTTCTCGCCAGAACACCGATTGAAAGGGGACGGCGAGAACAATCGGGGCGCAGTTCCCAAGTATCGTCTGCGCGCTGCGACGGGTGGCCCGGATCAATGCCGAGGCAGTGGATTACCTCACTCGCGGAATTTCCCTCGTGAAGCGGGTTCCCGTGTTACGGTGGATGCCTTCTCCCTCGAACCCAGTCCCTTCCCCTAGTGTTTCGTCAGCTCAAGCGCCTGCTGTTTCCCGCCACCATCCATGATGCCGAGGCTCAGGGGCGTGGATGGAAGGTGACGGCGGCCATCCTCATTGCCCTGCTCATTCTCGCCGGCGCGGTCTCGCTTTTTGCCGTCGCTCGCAAAAGCTCGATCGTCCATGTCTGGCGGGCGCGCCGGGCGGCCGCCAAGGCCATGGATCATGCAGACGCCGGTAATATGAAGGCTGCCGGCGAGGCCTACCGGACGGCCTGGAATCTGGGAGCCTCGGATGCGGAGGCAATCCGGCAGCTGGCGGAGACGGCTTATGCCCACGATCCGCCCCAATCCGTCGAGTTCTGGAAACGCCTGGAGACTCTCCGCGAGGCACCGCTGTCTCCCGAAGAGCAGCGCAAGCTCGTCATCGGCCTTCTCAGTCTCGGAGAAACCGAGGAGGCGAAGCACCGGACCGGGGCCCTCCTTCGGATCGATGCCTATGATCCGGAGAACTGGAGGGTGGCGGCCCGGCTTGCCGCAGCCCAGGATCAGGTCCACATCGCCGAAGACTACTTGAACAAGCTCAACGCGAAAGGACTGGCGGACGAGGATGATCTCTTTCTCTGGAATCAGATCCGCGGGGCGAATCCTTTCCTGCCGGGGCATGAGAAGGCGATTCAAAACCTGATCAACTATGCCGACGGCACCGGCCAACGCGCCACCGTGGCGGCGGCCGTGGTGATGGACCACCCTCCCGCCGATGAGACGGCTCTGCAGTCGCTGGTCGAGAACGTCCTCGCGCGAGAGGATACTACCGAGTCCTTTCGATTTCGGACGATCCGCTTCGAACTGAACCGCTGGCCGGGGCTCCGACCCAGGGTGCTGGAGCGTGAAATCGAGCGCCATCGGGACTCTCCGCCCGTCAAGATGGTCGTCCTGCTCGACCTGCTCCTCGAAATGGAAGAGTACGAGAGCATCCTCGACCTGCTCGAACCGCACGGTCAGGAGTCGCTCGGTCCTGCTGTCCAGCACTACTGCACCTCGCTCTCGAACCTGGGCCGGATGGCCGAGCTCGAGATCTTCCTCGCCGGTTCGCGCACCGGAATGGCGGGGAGTCTGCAGAGTGTCTACCGGGCGGCGCTGGCCAATCTCCGGGGCGGGGAGTCGGAGGAGATGGAGGCGTATTTCGAAGTGGCCTTCGCGGAGGGTGCCCTGGAGGCGGAGCCGGAGCACCTCGTGGTGGCCGGTCTCTTCGCCGAGGAGGTGGGTCTTCCGGAAGTTGCCGAGCAAGGCATTCGCGAGGCGATCCGGGTCGAGGAGAACATTCGCATGGGAGTCACGCCGGGAGCGAAATACGCCAAGGTCACGACCCCGATAAGCTACCGGGCACTGGAGACTCTCGCCCGCAGAACCCAGCAGGCCCACCTGCTTCTCGAGGCCTCGGAGAAGCTCCATGAAGTGGGTTCTGGCGGGGGTGAATACCTGGCGCAGGCCGTCTACCTCCGCCTTCTGCTGGGCGAGCGAATCGAAGAGAGCGCGGCGATGGCGGAGGAGCAGGCCACTCGTTATCCCTCCAGCTCCCGGTGGGGTCTGGCCCTGGCCATGAGCCAGCATCGCCTCGGCGCTCCGGTTAGGATTCCCGTCGATCAGAGCGGACTCCGATTCGGGGAAAGGATGGTCCTCGGCGCGCTGGTGAACGACTTCATCCACCCGACCACCCCGACGGAGCGAAGTCAGCTCTACGACGAGGAGCAGAGCTTCGTCCTGCGACGCTACACCGCCCACCAAGAGCGCTAAAGCGGAGGCCGGACTTGACGCGTGCGTCTTCGTGCGGTTGCGGTCAGGCTGTTTTCTCGGATATGCCACGTCTCGCCGCTTTGCTCAGCACGCTTCTCTCTGCGAGACTGCTCCTCCTTCTGCTCGCGGCAGCGGAGCTGATTCTTCTCCTCGAGGTGGGTCTCCCGCTTCCACTCGCCGCCGAGATCTCGAGCGCTGTCGAGGGAGGTGGCAAGGTGCCTTGGACGGAATGCGTCGCCCTCGGCCTTTCGGTGGCGGCCCTCCTCGGCCTGGCTTTGTCGGGAGTTCTTCTGTTACTGGCTCCATTCTGGAGGATGCCTCTTCAGGCGCCGCAACCGAGCGATCAGGATGACCGCTCCCCCGTGCTCTCGCGGATCGACTCGAGGGTCTTCGTGGTGGGGCTCCTCGTCGCCCTGGTGATCGGCATGGGGCTGCGATGGAATCTCTCGGGCCGCTCGATGTGGTGGGACGAACTCTGGAACTTCCGCGAGAACAGCCATGGCAACTACAGCGCCGGTCCCGAGGGCGAGTTGAAGTTCCGCGCCACGGACTGGGAGCGGGCCACCTGGTACTACCGCAAGCCGACGCACCACGCGCCGATGGCTCTTGCGGTCAAGGCATCCCTCGGAGGCTGGCGCGCGCTGACCGGTGCCGAGGAGGCGGAGTTTTCCGACCGCGCGGCGCGCTTTCCGGCCCTCCTTGCGTCGGCCCTCTCGATCGTCGGCATCGGCTTGCTGCTGCGCTGCTGGGGGCATCCCTTCCCGGGGGTGATCGCGGCGCTCCTTCTTGCCGTGCATCCACTGCACGTGCGCTACGGCATCGATGCCCGGGGGTTCGCCTTTGTCGTGCCGACGATTGTCTACGGGCTGCTCGCCCTGACGATGGTGGTTCGAACGCGGAGTTCCCAGCGGGGCTGGCTCGCCCTTTTCGCCTTCTGTCTCTTTCTGCTGATGTGGTCCTTTCCGGTGGGAATCTGGTACCCGCTCGGCCTGGTCGGAGTGGCCATCTGGTATCTGCGCCCGCGCGCCTCGCGGACCACCACCTCCTTCTCCGAAGACTGGCGTCCCGGCCTCCGTCTGCTGGTGGCCTGCAGCCTCGCAGGCCTCGCCTTCTTCCACCTGTTTCTTCCCAACTTCATCCAGAGCCGCTATTGGAACATCACCGACGCCCACTACCTGAGCGTCCCGCTCCTTTCAGAAACCTGGACCCAGCTCTGCCTCGGCCTGCCGAACCACATCGCGGGCGGTGAAGATGGTCGCGGGCTGTTTTCCCTCGCCCGGCTGGTCGGTGATCGTGCCTGGCTGGCCTGGATCCTCCGCGGCGCGCTCACGGTTCTCTCACTGGTCGGAATCGCCCGACTCTTCCTCAGGCCGAGAAGGCTGCCTGGCGTTCTGGTGGTGTCGCTGATGGCGGCTGCGGTTCTCTATCTCCTGTCCACCCATCTGGCCCAGCAGCACTACTATCCGCGATATCTGATCCATCTTCTGCCCGTCTACGCGGCGGGCCTGGGTCTCGGTCTTCATCTGCTCGGCGGGCTGGTGACCCCGGGGGAAGGACGGCGCCGGCTGGTCGGAAGAATTCTTGTGCCCGCTCTGTTTCTTGCCGCCTTCGGGGCCTTTCTTGCGCCGCACTACCGGGCTCTGCTGTCGAGGCCATACGCGCCGGTCCGCGACGTCGCGGAGGAATTGAACCGGCTCGTGGCAGAGGAGAACGCGGAGGTACTCGGCTTTGGTCACGGCGCCAAGATCCTCAGCGTCTATCGTCCGGGGACCCCCTATGCGCAGAAGGTCGAGGATGCGTCCGAGCAGCTGTCGGAATTCGTCGCCCGGAGCAATGGCCGGCCCGGCTACGTCTTCATCGGTCACCTCCCTTTCAACCAGTACCGCTACCCCGAGGCAGTGGCGGAAATTCTCGAGGTGGCGGCGCGCCTCCAGGAACCGCGGGTTTTCCGGGGCCTCGAGCCGGACTTCACGTACCGGATTCTGCGGGTGCGGTAGGCGCGGGGACGACCTCGTCGTACCAGCGGTCGACTCGTGTCAGCTGCTCCTCGTCGTAGCGCTCGAGTTCGAGAATCCAGGTCGGCTTGGGGTAGCGTGTCGAAGCCAGGTACAGCGGGTCGTAGTGGTCGCGGAGGAGTCCGCCGACAAGTTCCTCCCACTGACCCGTTCGAATCTGTTCGGTCCATGCCTCTACCTTTGCGGCCCCGTGACGGTCGCCGAGGCGCGCGACTCGGTCGGTGAGAAATTCAGGATCGCGCACGAAGTAGTCGTAGTCCCGAAGCAGGTAGCGGACCCGCTCGGCAAAAGGCAGCTCGATACGCAGCACCCGTGAGCCGGTCATGGCTGTCCAGAGGCTGGGAGGGCAATGCAGGTTGCCCACTTTGCGGCTCTCCGATTCCACCAGCACGGTGGAGCCGGGGGTGAATTCCTCGAGCTTGGCGAGAATGGCAGCCTCGAAGGCTTTCTGGCTCGGCTGCGGCTGGTCCGGGTCGGGTCCGAGAACGGAGCCCTTGTGATGAGCGAGCCCCTCGAGATCGAGCACGCAGGCGCGGGGTTCGAGGTGCAGGAGAATCGCCGTCTTCGCCGTTCCCGTGAGACCGCCGATCGCGATCCAGTCGAACTTCGAGGGCAGCGCCTCGAGCCGTTCCAGCACCAGACGGCGGTAGCCCTTGTAGCCTCCGGCGAGTTGGGTGGCGCCCCAGCCGATCGAGGAGAGCACCGTGACCAGGCTGGCCGAGCGCTGCCCGCCCCGCCAGCAGTACACGAGCGGTCGGTAGGAGCGCGGCTTGTCGGCGAAATGGCTCTCGAGGTGGTCGGCGAGGTGCCGGCTGACGAGGGAGGCGCCGTCTCGTTTCGCTGCGAACGCGCCCTTCTCTCGGTTCAGCGTGCCAATGCGCGCCCGCTCCTCATCGTCGAGGACGGGGAGGTTGATGGCACCCGGCAGGTGATCTTCGGCAAACTCGGAGGGCGAGCGGACGTCGATGATTTCGTCGTAATCCGACGGCTCGATTTCCGGCCAGGTCGTCTGGCGCACGCTCACGAATCTTCGCGGCGCTTGAGAGTCGGCGGCTCGCTGTCGGCCTTGCGCTGAATCCGGGGCGCCTCGGCCCCCTTGGACTTGTTGAGCTGCACGGTGGGAGGACCCGACGTCCGGGGTCCGACGAGCGGTACCGTGGGAGCGCCTCCTGTGGGTGCGGCGGCCGGTGTGACGGCGGGCGCGGCGATCCGAGGTCCGGCGAGATAGATGGTTTCGGGCGTGGCGGGTGTGGCGGGCGCGGCGGTCGCGGCGGGAGTCATGGGCGCCGCACCGGGCAGGGTCGGTGCCTGGGCCCCGGCCCCGGCCCCGAGGCTCTCCAACTCGGCCTGCTTGCCTTCGAGATCGCTGGCCATGAGCTTCCAGCGACGGGTCGCGGTGAACAGTTCCTCCTCCATCCTGGTGATCTCCCCGTCGTCGGCGGTGCCCTTTTTGGCGGCCAGATCGGCGGCCTGCTGCTCGATGCCGGCCTTCATCTGGGCAACCTCGGTCTGGCGCGCCATGAATTCCGCCTTCATCGCCTCGATGCCCTGGGCCAGTTCGGCCTCCTGAGCTTTCATGGCGGCGATCTTCTCGCCCATCGAGGCGAGGGCTCCAGCGGTGGCGAGGGTCTGCGGGTCGGACTCCGCAGACATCAGCGGCGCCTGCTCTCCGCTGGCCAGTCGGTAGAAATAGACCGGCACGACCTCGGAAAGAAGAATCCGGTCGCCATCCCCCAGAGCCTGCGGAGCATCCTTCACGGCCGATCCATTGACCCGCGTTCCGTTGGTCGAGCCGACGTCGACCACCTCGTAGCCACCCTCCGTCTGCCGAAATTCGCAGTGCGTGCTCGACACCGAGTCATGCTCGACCGTGATCTGGTTGTCCTGACCGCGGCCGACGCCGACCCGGGTTCCCCGGAGCTGGAACTGCGCGGGCGGCTGGTCCGGTGCGGCGACAACGATATGACAATCCTTCTCCATGATTCCCTTCAGTGTGGCGGCAAGCTCGGGGGATTACAAATGCCCGTTGATGGGCTACGATGCCGCCATGCGCCGCGACCTCATCCTGAAGACCCTCGTCGTTCTGGCAGTCACCTGGGCACTGGTTCTCGTGGGAGCCCATCTGCTGGGGAAGCGCACCGTGACACCCGAGAAGATCATCGGCTACCTCGAGACCGACCCGCTTTCCGGGATCGCGGCCGATGACGAGGAAGGCAGGCGTGCCGTCATTGCCGGAGTGGCCGGGAAGATCAATCGGCTCGACTTGAAACAGCGCCGGGAGATGGAGCGCTGGGGCGAGGCCGGTCCGCTGCGCAGCTTCGGCGAGTCGCTGGCCCCCGCCGAGCAGAGCTATCTGGTGCGCCTCACGGTGGAGGAGCATTTCCGATCGATCATGGAAGCCTTCAACGGCATGACCAAGGAAGAGCGTCACGGCATGATCAACCGCCTGCGCAAGGAGATGCAGAGCGACGCGAGCCGGGAAGCCGAACGGTCCCGACTGCAGGAGTCCGACCCCGAGCTTTTTGAGAACATCGTCGAGAAGGGAATGACCTCCTACTACCGGGACGCCAGCGTCGAAGTGAAAATGGACCTCGCCCCCCTCCTCGAGGATCTGCAAAATCGAATCCAGGGCCTGCACCGCCGATGAAGAGGCTTCGCCGCTCGGATCTGGCATTCACCCTCACCGAGATCCTCGTGGTCATCGGGATCGTGGCCCTGCTGGCTGCTCTCTCGGTGCCGCTTCTCCAGGCCGTCCGGGAACGGGCCCGCGCCTCCGGCTGCATCGGCAACCTCCGCCAGATCGGGGGAGCCCTGCATCTGTACCTCGCCGACAATCACAACGTCTTTCCGACCCTGTTGACCGCCCGCGAACAGCGCACCGATCCGGGGCCCGTGATCGACGAGGTGCTCCTCGAGTACGCAAGCGGGGTGGAGGACGTCTTCGGCTGCCCCGCAGACACCCTGGGTCGATACCAGTCGAGCGGCACCAGCTACGTCTGGAACCATCTCCTCAACGGCCAGCACGCCGCTCGACTGCAATTTCTCGGCACCAGCGGAGCCACCAGGATCCCCGTCCTCGCCGACAAGGAGAACTTCCATCCCGGCCACGACTCGGAGGTGAACATTCTGCACGCCGACGGGCACGTCGCCAAGGAGCTGACCTTCGACGTCGGGCCGTAGCGAAGGCGCGATCAACCTCGGGATCGGAGAAGGAGAAAAAATCTCTCTTGACTTGGCAGGCGAAATTCAAGAGAACCTGCATCATGAACGGCATTCCGACGAAATCCTTTTTGCTTGGCTCCATCCTTGGGGTCTCTCCCACTCTGCCAGCGGCTTTGATGGTCGACTTCAACAGTCTCAACTTAGGGGGAGGACCAAACAATGACGCCGCCTTCCAGGCCTACAACGCGAATCATGAAACGGCTGCGGATTTCACGACGATGACCTACGCGACCACCTTCGCCAACGTCGGAGGTGGAGGCGGTGCGGCCTCGGTGGGCGTGACGCCGACCTGGACGGACACGACCAGCAACACTGTTCAGCAGATGATTGACCGAGGGGCCGGTAACGACGCCAACTGGATGGGGCCCAACCTCGATCTCGTCACCGACTGGATTGGCATCGACACCCGCACCGGCAGCGGCGGCAATGGAGATGGGATGGCTACTTCCATGGATCTGACTTTGTCCGGTCTCGATGCGGGTCAATACGAGTGGACCTCCTTCCACCACGACACGGAGAACGTGTTCACCGACTTCAACGTACAGATCTCCAGCGACGGCGGAACCACCTTTCAGAGCGTCGGCAACTACTACATGAGCGACAGCACGCCCGGTGGAAACCCCGACTCGGCTGCGGTGGCTGCGGGCACCTACAATGGCGTCGGATTTACGCTCGATGCAGCGACGAGCACTCTTCCCTCCACGCCGAACTTCTTCTTTGATGCCGACGGCACCAGCGGCGTCGTCCTGCGATTCACACCAGACGCTGGCAGCTACGACAGCGCCGTTCACAACCAGCTTTGGGGATTGAACGGCTTCATTCTCGAGCGTGTGCCCGAGCCATCCCGCGCACTTCTCCTCGCCTTCGGAGGCCTTGCCCTCGTGGCCCGCCGCCGCCGCTAGGAAGTCTGTCGGACTTGCTGCGTTCGCTTGTAAGGGAGGTCGGGAGCCCCGCAGGGTTGGGTTGGCAACAGTCTCTCGCGAGCGCGGCCACCTCCTGCCATTACTCTCCCTCCTCGGGGGGTAAAAACGGTGAAGGTAGCCGCGGTCGTCAGACCGTGGAAGCGTCGGCTGAAACTGGTGGCCTTCAGGCTACGCTTCCAAATTCTCACGAATTCGGCTACAGGATCTCCGAACTCTCAGGTTTCACGGATCTTCGGACCGCGACTGAAGGCGCCCTCTCTCGGTGCCGGCGACGAATGCGAAATCGATCTCGCTCGCTCTGCGGCGAGGTCACTTTCTTTCCACGCTCCAATCCGTCCTCCTCGCTCTCGGGTTCACCACTCTCCTCCCTGCGGTCTGCCTAGCTGAACCTGCCGCCGCCGTCCTGCCGCTCGTCGAGGACGGCGAGACCCGCACCTGCGCAGCCAAGGAGGAAGGCGGAGAAAGAGCCAAAGCCCTCCCGCTCCCCCTGCTCCTCCCGCTCCTCCCGAAAGGCGTTCCCAACCTGGTCAGCCATGAGTGGAACCGCTTCGAGGTAATCGTCGCCGGCGAGGAAGCCACCCTCGCCATGGGCGATCAGCGCTCCACCGTGAAGCATCCGCACGTCCACCGGGCCAAGGGCAGCGCCAGGATCGGGATTGCGTTGGGAAGCGTCGCGCTCCGCCAGTTCGATCTTCACGGAAAATAGGACGACAGCGGGCGGCCCATTTTCCGTGCCTTCCGCCCAGAGCAGGGTAAGGATCACCACGATGAGCACAGAAAATCCAAAGGTGGGGATCATCATGGGCAGTTCTTCGGACTGGCCGACCCTCGAGCACACCGCCGCGACCCTCGACGAATTCGGCGTCGCCTACGAGAAATCGGTGGTGAGCGCTCACCGCACACCGGACAAGCTGTACGACTATGCCAAGACGGCGGCCGACCGGGGACTCGAGATCATCATCGCGGGCGCAGGCGGCGCGGCGCATCTTCCCGGCATGTGCGCCTCGATGACCATCCTTCCCGTTCTTGGCGTGCCCATCCAGTCCCGGGTGCTCAACGGGGTCGACTCTCTGCTTTCCATCGTGCAGATGCCGGCGGGGATTCCCGTGCCGACCTTCGCCATCGGCAAGGCGGGCGCGATCAACGCCGCGCTTTCCGCCGTCGCCATCCTTGCGTTGGCCGACCATTCGCTCGGCCGGAAGCTGCACGCATTCCGCGCGGCCAATCGAGCCAAAGTCGAGGCCAGTGGATCCGAACTCGAATCGTAGCCAGACTCCGACCGCCACTTCACATCCAACCACTCCACGTTTTGCTTCAGCCAGGACAGACTCTCGGAATCGTCGGCGGCGGCCAGCTCGGCCGCATGCTCGCTCGCGTCGCCCGCCAGGAAGGCTTTAAAGTCGTCGTCTACACCGACGAATACCCGCCGAGCCCAGCCGGCCAACTTGCCGATCGCGAGATCAATGCGCCCTACTTCGATCCAGAGGCGACCGCCGACTTCGCCAAGAGCTGCGACGTGGTGACGCTCGAGTTCGAGAACATACCCGCCGAGTTCATGGAAGCGGTTTCGCAGCGGGTCGAAGTGCACCCCCGGCACGAGGCACTGCTGATCTGTCAGAACCGGGAGCGAGAGAAGAATTTCCTGCGCGAGCACGGCGTCCGCCACGCCGAGTTCGAGGTCGTCGATGACGCCGCCTCGCTCTCGGCGGCGCTGAAGAAGCTCGACTGCGCCTGCATGCTCAAGACCGCCGCTTTTGGTTACGACGGCAAGGGTCAGGTCCGCCTCCGGGGTGATGAGGATGCCGAGGAAGTCTGGGCCGCTTTCGGGGCCGGGCGTGCGGTGGTGGAACGGCTCGTTGATTTCGAGCGGGAGATCTCCGTGGTCGGCGCTCGCTCCGCCGACGGCCAGTACGCAGCCTGGCCGCCGGTGGAAAACCAGCACCGCGAGCAGATTCTCGACGTCAGCATCGCTCCCGCCCGGATCACGGAGACGATGGCGGCGGATGCCGTCGCCCTCGCCGAGAAGGTCGCCGAGGCGCTCGAGTACGTCGGCGTTCTGGCGGTGGAGATGTTTGTCGAGAAAAACGGCACGGTGCTGGTCAACGAGATCGCACCGCGCCCCCACAATTCAGGACACCACACCCTCGATGCCTGTTTCACCAGCCAGTTCGCGCAGCAGCTGCGGACCACCGCTGGCATGCCGCTCGGTTCGACCGAGCAGCACAGCCCGGCGATCATGGTGAACCTTCTCGGTGACCTGTGGCATCCGGAAACCGGAGCCGCTCCCGACTGGTCCCCGATTCTCCATCACCCTCGGGCCCAGCTTCATCTCTATGGTAAGCGCACGGCTCGGCCTCGGCGGAAGATGGGGCACTTCACGGTGCTCGGGGATGACGTCGAGACCCTGCTGAGCGAAGTCGAGGAGATCCGCGCAGCTCTGGGGATGCTCGACTAGAGGGCGTGGCGATTGAGTTAGGGGGGGTGTCGATCTCGCCAACGGCTTGGATGCAGCGTGCCGTCCCGGCGCGCTGCCGGACATCGTCCGGGCCGAGACGACGAAAGCGCGCCGGGACTGGACGCCGCGCCCCACCTTGGCTTTTGACCCTTTGCGAGTGCAGGCCATGCACGCCGAAGGTTGGTAGGGCGTGGGCCTCCGGACCCGCCGAAGGGAGCGCCCAGCGACCGCCTCGCGTTGCGCATGGCGACGACGACGGCGGCGGCGGCGGCGGGCCAAGACGCCCACGCCCTACCTCGGTGAAGCCGTCTCGCGCTCCGCGAGCGGCAGCGTTGAGAACTCGAGGGAGTCGTCGTCGAGCACGTGAGCGATGACTTCACGGATGGCGTAGCCATCGAGCTCCATCGTGAGAAAGCCTGCCTGCTTGTCCGGATCGGAGCTGCTCATCCCCGCCGAGCCGCAATTGATGCACAGGGTCTTGGGCGCCGCACGATCCCGCTCGAGCCATCGCTGATGCTTGTGCCCGTGAAAATAGGCGATGGGTTCGAACTCCGTCGCGAGCCGGCGGAGCCGGTCGGCTTTGAGAAGTTTATGCTCCCACGAAGCGTGCACTTCGGCGGGGTAGGCGAGGGGGTAGTGCCCCGTGAGGAGCACTTTTCTGCCTGCACGCTGCTCGGCCTGGAGAGCGGCTCGGAGTTCCGCCTCGAGCGCAGAGGAGATCGTGCCGTTCGAGCGAACTTTGCAGGGGTGCGAGCAGTCGAAGCCGACGACGCTGAGGTCGTCTCGCAGCACCTGACTGCGAACGAGCGAACCGGGGGCAAAAGCTCCGTACGGGAAGTAGCGCTCGTAGAGACCGTCGCGGATGCTGGTCGGGGTGTAGCGATCGTGGTTGCCCGGAATGCAGAAGAAGCGATCCCCCCACTTTTCCCGGATCGGCTCGAGCAGACGGGCCGCCTCGGCGAACTCGCTTTCCAGAGACATCGTCGTCAGGTCTCCTGAAAAGATCACGAGATCGGCTTCCCGTGAGGCGATGGTCTCCACGACGGGCGCGAGATACCGGGACGGAAAGCGCGCACGACGACGGAGGGCGAGATTGACCGTGCCGAGAACTCTCTTTGGATACCAGAAGTCACGGGCGAGACCGAGTTTCCAGGTATGCAGATCGCCGAAATGAAGAATTCTCATTGGTCAGACGGCATATCTCCCCCTAGGGATCGACGGCGTCAACTCAAGGGCTGAATTTCCCGCGATTGTCACTGTCATCCTGACAGCGTGGAGCGACCTGAAAGTTGAGAATTTTCTAATTAACCTGTGACGTACGAACAATAAATGGTAATTATCACTAGGGGGAACAAGTTGCCGGGCTGAAATCATGAACATACTTTGTGTCGAGAACAATCCAGACTTTCGGTCCTGCGTTCAGCAAGGGCTCACGAAACAGGGTTTCAAGGTCACGGTCAGTTCCGATGCACCATCGATGTTTGCGAATCTGGAAGGCCGGTCGTTCGACGCGATTGTGCTGCAGGTCATGGCACCGGGAAACGAAGGCCTGGCGGCCCTGCGAAAACTTCGCCAGCAGGATCACGAAGTCCCGGTCGTACTCGTCACGGCCCACAGCGAACTCAACGAGCGAATCGAGGGATTCGACGCTGGTGCCGACGACTACCTGACCAAGCCCTTTTTCATCGAGGAACTGGGCGCCCGCCTCACGGCGTTGATTCGCCGAAACCGAGCAGCTGGGGGAGAGGTCCTTGAGCACGACGGCATGACTCTCGAGGTGCTCACCCGCGAAGTGGAAGCCGACGGGATCCGCGTGGACCTGACCAGCCGCGAATTCACCCTGCTTCACTATCTCATGCGCCATCCCGATCGCGCCTTTACCCGTGCGGAAATTTCGTCGCACGTATGGAACACCTCCTACGACAGCGGAACGAACATGGTCGACGTCGGCGTCGCGCGCCTTCGCAAGAAAATTGACGACGGCAAAGGCGCCTCGCGAATCGAGACCGTTCGTGGCGTAGGCTACCGCCTTCGTCCTGCAGCGGTGCCAGCAATCACCTAGTGAAGGTGGAAGGCTGTTTGTGACCTTGCCGTCAAGACTCCAACCGCGCTAGAATCTCGCGGTGGTTTTCCCGCGTATCATGTTCCCGCGTTCTCTCTGGCTCAGGGTCGCCCTGCAGACGGCTCTGGTATCGGGCGTGATCCTTCTGCTCTGCGCAGCCGCTCTCTGGGCCTTTACGGAATGGCACCATATCCAAAGGCTTGATGCGCGACTCCAGCACAAGGGTGCGCCCGTGGTAGCGTTTGGCCTTGCGACTTTCCCCGCAGAGGAGTTCGCGAAGGGGCTGGGGTCAACTCGGTTTCTGCCCCCCAGCCGACGGGCGTTGTTAATCACCTCGGTCGATGGGACAGTCTACCACAGGACAGCGGAGTGGACCGATGACTTGAAGGCCGCGATCCTCCCCCAAGTAGGTGCAGTCATGGACCCACAGCCGGAGCAGATGAGTATGCGGATCCATGGGGTCATGCGTCGATCGCCGCCGCGGAAAATCCACACCCCAGCCTTTCGAACGGTACCTTGGAAAGACGGCCGAGCCCGAGTCGCAGCCTTCGGCAACGAGTCGATACGCGCTTGGATGGTCATTGACTACGCGCACTTGGAGGAGCCGATCGTGGTCATGAAATCGGCGCTGCTGGTGGTTGCTCCGATCGGAGTGATTCTCACCGCTCTCGGCAGTATGCTCGTCGCCCGAAACGCCCTGCGCCCGCTGGGAAACCTCTCCTCGGAAATCAGCCGGCTCTCCGCTCGTGATCTGGATCGGAGGTTGGAAATGCCGGGGGCGGAAAAGGAACTCGAGCCACTTGTCTCCGCCTACAACGACATCCTCCAGCGCCTGGAGACCTCCTTTCATCAGGCGAATCGCTTCAGCGGGGAAGCCTCGAAAGAACTCAAAAATCCGCTCGCTCTCATGCAGGCCCGTCTCGAACTCGCGCTTGGCAGAAGCGAAACCGAAGGCGAAACCTACGAAACCCCAGCGGTCCTCTATTCTCAACTTCTCGAAGACATTCATCGCCAGCAGGGCGTGCTCGCCACCCTGCTGCTGCTGACCCGGGCGGATGCCGGCAAACTCGCTCTCACGCGGCAGCGCTTTTCTCTGAGCGAATATGCGGAGCTCTGGATGGAGGACCTCGGCATTCTCGCAGAGGGGGCCGGGGTCAGTGTGGAATGGGAAGTTGAGGAAGACCTCGACGTCGAGGCCGACCCTGTGCTTTTGCAGCAGGTCTTCCATCACCTTTTCGCCAACGCCATCCATCACCGGGAGGACAACGGGAGTCCCATCCGCTGCCGTCTTCTCCGCGAAGGTGGCAAGGCGTCGTTCCTGATTTGCAATGAGGGGCTTGAATTTTCGCAGGAGGAACAAAGCCAGCTGTTTGATCGCTACTATCAGGTGGCGGAGAGTGCCGCCGGCAAAGGCCTCGGGCTGAGCCTCGCCCGAGAGATCGCCTGGGCCCACGAAGGTTCGCTGGAGTACCTGGGCTGCCAGGAAGGCCGCCATGAATTCCGGCTTCAGCTTCCGCTGACCGGGACCTCGAGGGAAACCACGCAAAGCCAGTCCGAAACTTCGGCCTGAAGGACTGGTTCCTTCTCCATGTCTCGGAGTCTTTTCTCAGCCTTCTCCTGTCACGCACTGCTCCTCGCCGCTGTTCCCGGAGCCGGGCTTGTCTTCGCCCGGGACCCCGGGAGACTTCCCGGAGACAAGGAAGGGAAAGGTGCCAAAGGCGGAAAAGGGGGTAGGGGAGTCGGGCTCTTCCGGGTGGTCATCGAGGCACCGCCCACCGGCGTGCCGCTTTCCCAACCCTTTCCTCGCGGCCAGATCGACGCGGAGATCAAGGCTCATCATCAGAAATAGAACCCCGAAGATCATGCGACTCCTTCCACTGTTCCTCGCTCTCGGTGTTCACGCTTCTCTGTGCGCCGAGCCCCAGCCGAACATCCTTTTCCTGCTCTCCGACGATCAGGACTGGACGGGCCTCTCCTTTGCACAGGATCCCGAGCATCCCGGTTCTCAGAGCGACTTCTACGAGACGCCGAATACGGCGAAGCTGGCCTCGGAGGGGATGATTTTCACCGATGCCTATGCGCCGGCTTCGGTCTGTTCTGCCACCCGTTTCAGTCTGCAAACCGGGATGAGCACGGCCCGGACCGGATGGACCAAGGCCGCCCCGCTGATTACGAAGGCGGACAACCCGAAGCTGCTACCGCCGCCGACCCTTAAGACCTTTGAAGGATCAGTGTTCAGCACCATCGGCGAGGTTCTCCAGACGGCGGGCTACGCCACCGCCCACTACGGCAAGTGGCATATCAACGGAGGCGGACCCGAGGCCAACGGCTATGACGAAAGCGACGGCGAGAACGGCAACGCCGCAGCCGCCCCCTTCAGGGATCCCAATCCCGTCGATATCTTCGGCATGGGGGAGCGCGCCTCCGCCTTCATGGAAAAGAGCAAGGCCGCCGGGAAGCCCTTCTTCATCCAAATGTCGTATCACGCTCTGCACTACCCGGAGAACGCGCGGGCGGCGACCGTCGCCAAGTACGAGGCGAAGCCGAAGGGCACGATCCACCACTCGCCACAGCGCGCGGCCATCACGGAGGATCTCGACGACGGGGTTGGCAAGCTTCTCGGAGATCTGGAACGACTCGGCCTGAGAGACTCCACGTACGTCATCTACATGTCCGACAATGGTGCCGGCGGAAAACGCGGGCGGGTCATTCGGGGCGGCAAAGGAAGTTTGTGGGAGGGCGGGATCCGCTCTCCGCTGATCGTCCGCGGGCCGGGGATCGCACCGGGAAGCGTCTCGCGAGTGCGCAGCACGGGAATCGATCTCTTCCCCACCTTCTGCGGCTGGGCCGGAGTGAGCGATCTCCCCGACGACATCGATGGCGGAGATCTCCGACCTGTGCTCGAGGGAATCTCCGAGACCGTGAAGCGCCCTCGGGAGGAGATCGTTTTCCACTTCCCCCACTATCAGGGTTCCTCGCCTCAGAGCGTCCTCTATCTCGGTGACTACAAGATCGTCAGGAATTACGAATCACCCGGAGTCGAACTCTACGAGATCAAGGCCGACATTGGAGAACTCCGGGATCTGGCCTCGAGCCAGCCGGAGCGCGCGGCGCAGATGCAGCTTCTGCTCACCAACTACCTCACGGAGGTCGGCGCAGAACTCCCCAGCCCCAACCCGGATTACGACCCCGACAAGCCAACCACCCAGAGACGGGGCCCTCCTCGAGAAGGAAAGGGCGGTAGGGAAGGCAAACGCGGCAAGGGCCGGAAAACACCGACGCAATGAAAACAACAAGCACAGCCATCGCGGCGGTCTTGACCGCTAGCCTCTCGCCTGTCGCAGGCTTGGCCTTCGCGCATGAGGCCGGTGCCCGGGAGAGGGAGGAGGAAAGCAAACCGCACACCCACCCCGGCGCATTCACGGAAGATCAGGGCCAGACCCCACCAGCCCAGGCCCGGTCTTTTCTAGCATTCGAAAAGGACGGCCTCCTCGTGAGTTGGTCGGCCGACGTGCTGTTCATCGAAGGCAACGGTCTCCCCGCTCATCCCATGATGAAAGGCATCACCGCCTGGCAGCAGCAGGTGCCGCTTCCCCACGACTTCACCGGGGCCAACGCCTTCCAGATTCCGCTGAAGCCGGTGGTGCTCGAGACCCCGGGCGAGTTGACCCTGCGTGGTCCCATCGCGATCGCGGTGAACGGGATTCCGATCTTCCACGCGCTCACCCAAAGCGGCAAGGACGCCTATGCGGGCGGTGAACTGGACGAGTGGGGCGGACATTGCGGTCGTGCCGACGACTACCACTACCATGTCGCGCCGGCGCATCTCGAGGCGGTCGTTGGCAAGGGAAATCCCGTTGCCTACGCGCTGGACGGGTTTCCGATCCATGTCGCCGACCCAGAGACTGACAAGCCGCTCGACGAGTGTCACGGCTACTTCGACGACGACGGGCAGTACCGCTACGTCGGCAACCTCGAACCTCCCTACGTGATGTCGTTCTTCCGCGGCGCCGCGGATCTCGAGAGCCGCCCCGTCACGCGCGGCGTGCGCCCATTCCTACGCCCCCTGCGGGGTGCCTCGATTACCGGCTTCGAGGGTAGTCTCGGCGAGGGATACAAGCTCACTTTTGAGGTCGGCGATCAGACTGCGACGGTCGAGTACCAGATCGACGAGCCGAAGATCGCAATGAAGTTCACCGACCCCGACGGCAGTGTCCGCACGCAACTCCACGAGCGTCGCCCCGCTCATTCCCGACCGCCGGGCGGGGGTGGGGGCGGTGACCATCGAAAAGGCGGCAAGGGCAGGAAAGGCGCGAAAGGCAGCGAGCGGCGTTCTCCCTGAATCCCGTCGATTGCCCCGAAAATCGATGCCGACGCCGATTGCAACGGTGGCGACACGAAGTCGAAGCGAAGAGTGACTACGGCACCGGCTTCAACTCGAGAACTCGGATTCCCTGGCGATTGAAGACGTCGTTCTCGACCTCCTGATAGAGGCTCGTCCATGTTTCAGCCTTTTCGGGGGCTCGGCGAGAGAGAAGAACACGCTGGGGAAGAGTGCCTCGGACCAGGTCGGGCCGGTAGGCCTGAGTCTCGTGGGCATCGCGGACGTAAGCGTCGACGCCGCGGTAAAACAGCCCGTACGAGTCCCAGTTGCTCAGGTCGGCCATGCCGAGAAGATGGGTGCTGCCGACGGAGGCGATCGTATCGCCCTGCGCATGCCACTCGTCGATTCTGGTGGCTGCGATTTTTTGATCGGCAAGGAGGAAGGGAAGCCGGCCGTAAGCCTTCTGAGCGCTGTCGCCCTCGACATTCACGGACACCGATCCGGCCTGCCGGGCGATGTTCTCCGCGATTTCATCCCCTCGGTTGTACAACAGTCCGGAGGGCTGCCCGGCGAGATAGGACGATCCGAGGACCACGAGCAGACAGCCGATGGCGCCGAGGATCCGGCCCATGCCGGGTGCTTCCGGCCGGCTAAAGTCGCTGGCAAGAAAGTGGACGAGCAACCCGGCGAGCACGGCGAGAAAAGGCAGCATGAAAAAGAGGTCGGGAGCGCCCTGGTGCTCGATGAAGGTGAAGGCGAGCACGGGTACGAGCAAGCCGAGGAAGGCCCACCAGGCCGGGCCGCGCGGGTGGGTGAACTCGGGAAGTTTCCAGAATCCGAGGAGGTGGCAGACGTAGCGGATGGCTCCCGCAGCTGCCAGAAGGGGCATCCAGTTGAGGTGCCGGACCTGCCATCCGGAGACCGCTGCTTTTTCCGAAAAGCCCCACTCCCAGGTTTCGACCAGCTTTTTCCAAGCGGCGGCAAAGCCGGGGAAGCCTGCTCCGCCGGTCAGGTATTCCGAGGGGAAGACGTAACTCTGGTGCCAATGGAGAGTGAGGAGGTCGAGGCCGGTCTGCAGGCTGCCGGCTTCGCCCAGCATACCCTGCAGCAGAAAATAGCCGAGATAGAGCAGAGCCGAAAGGGCTCCGCCGCTTGCATAGGCGAGGCCACGCTCCAGCAAGGTGCGTTCGCCGGTCCACCGCCCGAAGAGCACAAGAAATCCGAGCACTGCCGGAACGAGAAGCCCGGGCTGCCAGCACAGGAAGCAGCATCCTCCCAGGAATCCGGAGAGGAAGATGCGTTCTCGTCGGAAGGCGAGGAGCGTCGCCATCATGAAGAAGATGAGGAAGACCTTGGGACGGCTTCCCATGATGCCCATCTGGATCAGGGAGGAGAAGCTGAACAGCACCGCCCCGGCAGCCACCGCGGCAGTGGAACGACCGGTCAGCGAGTGAACGAAGATCATCGTCATGGCACCGAGGCCGGCAAGAATTGCAAGCGAGAGCAGGCGCGAGGCGGTCACGGCATCGACGCCGAACAGTTCGCCGAGACGGATGGCGCCGCCGGTGAGGATCACGCAGAGCGCGTTCTTGGGCTCGAACTGGCTGACGTAGGGAGGCACACCTTCGGAGACCCGCTCGGCGATGAAGAAGTACTGCATGTTGTCGTCGAGCAGCGGCATCCCACGCCATCCGTGGTACTCGGCGAGCAGGATGCAGGTCGCGACCGCTAGAAGAAGGTACGCTCCCAGCATCGGCAGGGGAAGGCGTGGTGCGTTCGGGGGGCTCATGCAATCCGGGGAGGAATCTTCAGCCTTGCCTCTGGCTCCCCCGTCGCAAGCGAAAAGGCCCGTTGCACCGCAGGGTGGGCGCGGCTAGGTGGAGGCCATGTCTTCAGAGGGCACCCCGCTGATCGTCGCCGGCATGCACCGGAGCGGCACCTCCTTCACCACGGCCCGCCTGCAGGACCGGGGCATGCATCTTGGCGAAGATCTGCTGGAGGCACGCGCGGGCAACCAACACGGCCACTTCGAGTCGAAGGCGGTCATGGACTTCCAGATCGAGCTTCTCAACGAGCTCCGCCCCGGCTATGCGGAGCAGTTCGGACATCTCTCCTCGCTGATCGGGGAACCACTCGACTACCGCATCGGACCCGATCACCGCGAGCGGGCGCTGAAGGTTCTCAGGGAGATCCGGAGCGACGGCGTCTGGGGCTGGAAGGATCCCCGTTCCTGCCTGTTCCTTGATCTATGGCTCGACCTGCTGCCGGAGGCGCGGATCCTCGTGCTCTACCGGCACCCCCTCGAAGTGCACGACTCTCTCTGCCGCCGCGGCGGCGATCCCGAGATGTGGCTCGACTTCGACGAGGCGCGCTCGGTGTCGGCCTACCGGATCTACAACGAAGCGCTGCTGAGCTCGATGGAGAGTCATCCGCACCGGCGGGTGGTGATCAATGCACCGGGCGCGATCCTCGACCGCGAGAAGATGGACCAGCTTTCCTCGGAGGGGCTCGACCTCGCGCTGCGTCCGATCGAGAATGAGAACTTCGATCCGAAGTCCTTTTCACCGCTCATCCTGACCGGGTCGCTTCGCGAGCTGTTTGCGCGCTACTTTCCGAAGGCCCACGAGGTGTTTGAAAAGTTCGACCAGCAGGCCGACATCCGCCAGCCCGTTCCGGATCCGAACGATCCCGAGGTGCAGGCAGTGGAGAAGTCCGTGGAGGCGCTCACTCGCTACCTAGACGGGCTGCCCGCTGCCCCCGATGCGAGCACGCTGCTTCGTCTCATGCTCCAGTCGGCGACCGCGCATGGCGAGCGTCCTTTCAGCGAGAGCCTCGGCAAAATGCGCAGGATACTCGATGAGCGATTCGGCTGGTTTCGCGGAGTGAAGAGTTCGATGGCCGAGCAGGAGGCGCTCCGCGAGCGGCTCGAGGCTGACGCCGTCGAGGCCAGGGAATGGGCCCAGCGCTCTGCGGCTCAGGTCGAGGAGAACAGGAAGTGGGCCGAGGAAAACAAGAAGTGGGCGGAGGACACCGAGAAGCTTCTCGCCGAAACCACGGGCTGGCGCGATGACATGGAGGGGTGGGCCAAGCGCGAGGAGGAACGCGCGGTCAAGGCCGAAGCCGAGGCGGCCCGGGGCTGGAAGGAATGCGAGGAGGCCGTCGCCAAACTCGAGACCGCCGAGGCGCGCGTCGCCGAACTCGAGGAACTCGTCGAGGTGAAGCGACCTCTCATCGAGATGAAGGAGGAGGCCCGGCAGCTCCGCGAGGGCCGAGCCGTGCTCGAGGACCACAGCTATCGGCTCCGCGTCGACGTCGAGAAAATGCGCCGACACCCGGTGATCAGGTTTCTGGCGAAGTTCGGTGTCTTCGGCAGAGCAGGGGATTGAGCATTCCAAACTTGCGGCCTTTCTGTAAGTGACTCAGGCGGGCCTTGTTGCCATCATGTTGTCATGAACGAACCACGGGAACGCACATGGGGAATGGTGGCGCATCTCTCGTCACTGGTCGGCTACTCGGGTCTCGGGTTTGCGGGGGCCACGATTCTTGCTCCGCTGGTCGTCTGGCTCATCAAGAAGGACGAGTCGGAGTTCCTCGACCGGCAGGGTCGGGAGGCGATCAACTTCAACATCAGTTTCGTGCTTCTTTCGATTCTTGCGATGATCGTCGGGGGGATTTTCGCGTTGGTCACCTTTGGCCTCGGCGCTTTTCTCCTCTTCCCGGTCGCCCTGCTCCTGGGTGCCTATCATATCGGCTTCAGCATTCTTGCCGGGATCCGCGCGAACGAAGGAGTCGAGTATCGGTACCCGCTGACCATCCGGTTTCTGGGGCCGGGGGGATCTACGGCGCTTGAAAAGCAGAAGTAGTCTGCGACGGGCTATTTTTCGAAGGCAGCCGCTGCCAGCTGCACGAGCTGCAGGTCGCTGGGGTCGCCAAGTGTCTCCCAGAGCGGCGGGAACGAATCTTCCACGGGTCGAATCAGATCACCGCAGACTTCGAAGACGACTTCGGCGGGCACGAACTTGGGCGGAGTCGTCTCGGGCCTTTGCTTGCGAAACCGTTCCAACAGCCTTTTTCCCCGTTTCGGAGAGGCGTCCGCTCCGAGTGAATCAACCGCTTCGATGCCATAGGCGTCGGCTCGAGGCAGATAGGTTGGCACTCCCTGTGCCCAGCTGGCGAAACGGAAGAACTCTCCGGTCTGGCTGTCCTGCATGACCTGAAATCCGGCGACGCACACGTCCACCCCCTCCTTTTCAAGCACGGCGCTCAGGAGTTCCTGCTGGCCGTGCTGGAACATTAGTTCGGTCTGCACTCCGATCAGATCGAAATGGGACTTCAGTTCGGGCGGCGAGTCAGGGCTCCACACTTCCCAGCCCCCGGCGTCGTCTTCGACGTAAAGCTCGCCGCCTGCGAAGCGAGGCTCTTCGGCCAGTTCCTCGATGCGCTCGGCGAGAAAACGAAGGGCCTCCTCGTCGTCGCTTCCGGTCACGAAAAGCGAGTCCCGATTGGGCAGAGCCACGACCCTGCGCCCGGTCACCGGCGGCGCCTTGACCACCGACTCGAGGAAAAGACGGGAGGCGTCGTGATTGTCCTTCCATGGCGACTCGTAGAGGCCGGGAAAAACGGGGTGCAGCGGCTGCTCGCTGATGATCTCCAGGTTGCGGAGCGCAAAGCCGCTGGCCTCTTCGATGCTCGTCTCCCATTGTTCGAGGTCGTCGGTGGAGACGTAGCGCATGCTCTCCGGATCATCCACGACCAGCCCCATGACGTGCGAGGGCGCGTGCGGACTGGTGGCGAGGTCGATCCGGCTTTCGTCTCCATCCTCGGAGCGGAGCCGCCCGAGGAGCTGGGTCTGGACAAGATAGGGCAGATCGATGGCCCGGGGGAGGAGTCGCTCCGCCACGGAGAGAAAGGTCTTTTCCTCGGGTGGCCCGTCGGCGAAACGCGCCGCAAGATTGACGACGGTGCCGAGGATTCGTTCCTGTCCCTCGGAATCGGCCCGCTGGTACTCCGCGCGCATGTTGGAAAGGAAGTGGCACATGCCTTTCTCGTTGCCCACCTCGGAAATCTCGTCGCGCTCCGGCTCGTAGAGGAACTCGCGTTCAGGCCATCGCTTGCCGAGGGCGCGGAGCACCTTTTCCGCAAATTCGTCGGGGCCTGCACTGCTCATTAAGAAGACTCTAGTTCCGATGGCGCTTGGTTAAACACTTGAAGTCACCTTTTAGTCAACTGCCATCGGAGCCCCAAAGGGGCGTCCCATCATAGCCTGGGGCGACGCCCCAGGAA
>ENA-ORXT01001147-ORXT01001147.1-marine-metagenome-genome-assembly--contig:-NODE-1147-length-36893-cov-138.125299_pt1 | contig 36893 bp, 29 predicted proteins | sample MGYA00237868_ERZ511482 | MGnify/ENA metagenome assembly ERZ511482 | reverse complement strand
AACCACAAAGGAAGAGTCAAGTCATTATTCTACAATCCCTCTGAATTGTACCCATTGGAATTGAAACAAGGATATAGATAAGAAAGCGATGATACGGAACTAACTCTGAATTGTACCTATTGGAATTGAAACAAACAAGTCTAATATTAGTAAGCGTTCCTTCCTACTCTGAATTGTACCTATTGGAATTGAAACCTATGGGCGACAGGCATGACAGTCGGCGCACCCGACTCTGAATTGTACCTATTGGAATTGAAACAAAGTAGTTGCCTGTCTTATTTATAGCTTAACTTCTCTGAATTGTACCTATTGGAATTGAAACGATATATGATTAAACTCATGTACAAGTACATTGACTGCTCTGAATTGTACCTATTGGAATTGAAACGCCGCTTGGATGGATCTAACTCAAGATCAGCGATGGCTCTGAATTGTACCTATTGGAATTGAAACGAATTATTAAAGCCGACTCTGATATCTGATTCACTAACTCTGAATTATACCTATTGGAATTGAAACTTAGATCGAGACGGTAATACAATAGGCGTTGGGACTCTGAATTGTACCTATTGGAATTGAAACCAATCAATCATCCATCCTGTCGCCCATAGTTCTGCTCTGAATTGTACCTATTGGAATTGAAACGAGATTCATCATCATCAGCGGTGTTCTGAGAGAGCTCTGAATTGTACCTATTGGAATTGAAACGAAGTACGCTGGATCTAAGTTAGGAAATGCTGCCGCTCTGAATTGTACCTATTGGAATTGAAACCAATGGAGGGTGGTTTATTTGCAGATGGCATGTCTACTCTGAATTGTACCTATTGGAATTGAAACTCAAAAGCGAGCTACATTCACCGTGCGCGAATTTTACTCTGAATTGTATCTATTGGAATTGAAACTATAAGAGAAATTTGCTTACAGCGGAAGAGGCTACCTCTGAATTGTACCTATTGGAATTGAAACGAAGGTTCAGGAGCAAACATACCGATAACTATAACTCTGAATTGTACCTATTGGAATTGAAACATGCTCGATACGTCAAGGGTATTTCTCTTAAGATTCTCTGAATTGTACCTATTGGAATTGAAACGTTATTTGCGAATCTAATTTAGATGGTCCTGCTGCTCTGAATTGTACCTATTGGAATTGAAACTCGATTATACTTTTCAAGTCAATGGCTGTGCTAATCTCTGAATTGTACCTATTGGAATTGAAACCGCCTAACCCGAACAAATGCCCCTCAGCCAAGAGCCCTCTGAATTGTACCTATTGGAATTGAAACTTGAAATAGCATATCCTATTACTTGAGTCGTTACTCTCTGAATTGTACCTATTGGAATTGAAACTGCATACCTATTGCTTTAACCGTAGATCTCCAAATGCTCTGAATTGTACCTATTGGAATTGAAACGTAAATAAGCTGCTTAGTAGAGAATCTTCCTACTATCTCTGAATTGTACCTATTGGAATTGAAACATCTTATTATTCCACCACTCAGATCTGCATGCTGACTCTGAATTGTACCTATTGGAATTGAAACTTATTGTATGTCTCTCCTCGTCTTCTTTACTGTGGCTCTGAATTGTACCTATTGGAATTGAAACTAAACAAAAATCCCCCACAACCTGAGAAGCTGCGCTCTGAATTGTACCTATTGGAATTGAAACCAGGCAACCAAGGAGGATCACCCGATCAGTAAGTGGCTCTGAATTGTACCTATTGGAATTGAAACGTAGAAGTTATATCAGATATGTCGTCAATAATCAACTCTGAATTGTACCTATTGGAATTGAAACCGGACGACCTGTTCTTTTTTCGACGGTCATTCCTCTCTGAATTGTACCTATTGGAATTGAAACCGTATATACAGTTAATGAAGAAGAGATATCAAGGGTCTCTGAATTGTACCTATTGGAATTGAAACTCACATGGACTCACCTCGAGTTAGAGCGCACAGCTACTCTGAATTGTACCTATTGGAATTGAAACTGATCAATGAGCGAATGAATAAGATGGACATTAACTCTGAATTGTACCTATTGGAATTGAAACCTACCTACTCTGCCAGTATCAGACCAGCCATTATTCCTCTTAATTGTACCTATTGGAATTGAAACAAGGGAGGTAGGTAATTATGCCAGTGCACTTGGGTCTCTGAATTGTACCTATTGGAATTGAAACGTGTGTGATTGACTGGGCTCGTGCCATCTCCGTACAACTCTGAATTGTACCTATTGGAATTGAAACCGGGTAACAATAGCGATGACTGGCGCAGATGTTGCTCTGAATTGTACCTATTGGAATTGAAACTGGATAAAATCCTCATATTTATGAGAGAGCATCTCTTCTCTGAATTGTACCTATTGGAATTGAAACGACGCTAACGGTGTTGTAAATTTAACTGGTCTATTGCTCTGAATTGTACCTATTGGAATTGAAACGGAGATAAGGTCACTACTGTCAGCCAATTATACACCCTGAATTGTACCTATTGGAATTGAAACATGGAATACCCTATGAGATAGCCAAGGAGGTGATGGCTCTGAATTGTACCTATTGGAATTGAAACTTATTTTCATAGACATCACAGTAAGGGATCTCTGGCTCTGAATTGTACCTATTGGAATTGAAACATTGCTGATCACAGGGTCACACTGTACACCGTCTACCTCTGAATTGTACCTATTGGAATTGAAACAGGTCTTGGCTCATGCCTCTGAGCTTAAAGTATTGTGCTCTGAATTGTACCTATTGGAATTGAAACCTGTAACTGCATCCAAAGCCTATAAAGCTAACTAAGCTCTGAATTGTACCTATTGGAATTGAAACTTCATTAAGCATTGGTTTTTATCAAAGTCAAAAGACTCTGAATTGTACCTATTGGAATTGAAACAGAAAAAGCAGCCTGATAAGAGTAAAAAATCATTACTCTGAATTGTACCTATTGGAATTGAAACTCAACAAACTGTCCGCTCTCAAATAACCCAGATAACCTCTGAATTGTACCTATTGGAATTGAAACCATCTTTTAGATAATCATCGAATGAAGCCCACACAACTCTGAATTGTACCTATTGGAATTGAAACGATATATATTAATTCTATAATAGGTGTTCTGCAGCTCTGAATTGTACCTATTGGAATTGAAACTTAAATGCCAGCCCTAATGATGTCCTTGATTTTACTCTGAATTGTACCTATTGGAATTGAAACTATTGGTTGATCATGGCTTGATTGCCATATTTGTCACTCTAAATTGTACCTATTGGAATTGAAACCCAGGTAGGCTCACTGCACTGCCTGCTGCATATTCCACTCTGAATAGTACCTATTGGAATTGAAACAAGAGTTAAGAGATATAGATAAATCGTTAGGCCAAAACTCTGAATTGTACCTATTGGAATTGAAACGAATGTAAAATAGATATTTATGCCTTAGAGCCTAAAGCTCTGAATTGTACCTATTGGAATTGAAACTCTTGATCTTCAAATTCTATCTCAGTAGAGTAATCCTCTGAATTGTACCTATTGGAATTGAAACCAACATGATTCAATGGGATAGTTGATCAGGATTGCTCTGAATTGTACCTATTGGAATTGAAACTCAGCAAGTGGGCACAGGACAGCATGGGTAACTTCTCTGAATTGTACCTATTGGAATTGAAACGAAATTAAATGTTCCTCTAATCTCTTGCGCTATAAATCTCTGAATTGTACCTATTGGAATTGAAACTCGGAATAATATTCCTCGATGTATGCCAATCCCTCTCTGAATTGTACCTATTGGAATTGAAACTATTGAATAGCTTGATTTTGCAAAGCTCCTCATCAACTCTGAATTGTACCTATTGGAATTGAAACGAGTAAAGGCATTGCTTATCTGTCTATGAAGCAGCCTCTGAATTGTACCTATTGGAATTGAAACCATGGTATCGTGACTCTCCATCCTGCTCCATGCACCTCTGAATTGTACCTATTGGAATTGAAACATAATACTGCACTTACGGGAGGGGCATCGCCAATCCTCTGAATTGTACCTATTGGAATTGAAACTCTTCTCATCTACTGGAATAGCTCTTGCGGCCACTGCTCTGAATTGTACCTATTGGAATTGAAACCATACTTTCCACCAGTAGACATTTAGAGACGCATACTCTGAATTGTACCTATTGGAATTGAAACAAAGGATCAGTTCATAATAAATGACTATGATACGGCTCTGAATTGTACCTATTGGAATTGAAACTTCCACAGATTGATTGAAGCCTAATATTCGTTATCTCTCTGAATTGTACCTATTGGAATTAAATGTGGTGGAAATAAAATCGAAGTCCCTTCAACTATGCTCTGAATTGTACCTATTGGAATTGAAACCTATATACATTGACTTCACCAAATGAAACGGTAACCTCTGAATTGTACCTATTGGAATTGAAACCCGGCTCAAGAGATCGGCGACACGCTGACGATTTCTGCTCTGAATTGTAACTATTGGAATTGAAACATGACACCATAATCTAATTTTTTTTTCACATAAACTAATTGGATACTATTTACTAAGATGATAACGATGATATAGCTTCCAAATTGAAATTTAAGAAAGCTCTGATCCCAGAATGAGAATATAATTATCTGATTATCCAGAAGCTCATTTATTATTCAATACGAATTCATGAAAAGAATACTTTATTTTTACAAGGTACTTTACTATTTTCTCATCTTAGATATTTTATAGCCTAAAGGAGTTTCGGGAGTACAGTATGACTATTTGGTATGATTTAGTATAGTCAAAACTAACATTAATAAATATCTAAACAATTAGAAAGCATATGTCCTTTGATATAAAAATAGAATTACTGAATGTCACTTCACCCACTGTATGGCGCAGGATCAAAGTGAATAAGGATATAAGTTTTCACAAATTGCACCTATATATTCAAGCAGCCTTCGGGTGGCGTAATAGTCATCTATACCAGTTTTCGGAAAATGGATTTAGTTCAAAGATAAGGATTGCAAGTCCTCATGATGAAGAAGCAGCTTTTGATGGTACTGAGGTTACGATAGAGAGAATATTCTTTACGATGTATAATGAATATCATTCTGTAAAAGAAAAAGCTAAAGGACTAAAATACATCTATGATTATGGCGATGGCTGGGAGCATGATATTTCTGTCATTGGATTTGATAGAGATGGCGGCAGTAAGGCGCAGCTTATTAATGGTCAAGGTGCGTGTCCTCCAGAAGATTGTGGCGGTGTGCATGGATTCGAAGAAGTAAAGAAGTCTCTTAAGACTGGTGAGCCATCCCAAATTCATGGCGAGAGTTGGGTCACGTGGTTAGAGGGTTGTGGATATCCGAATTATGATCCCAATGATTTTAACATTGAGGAGATGAGTAAGCAGATGAGGAGAATCATATAGTCTGTCTATATCTGTAATCAATACTGAATCATTAATCATACTTTACATATGCCGAAGCTATTTTATACCGATAGCTATCGGCAGGAAAATAGCATCGAGTATTGTACCCAGAATAAATAGGTTTGCTTTATTAAAAAGTCGAAAACCAATTTCTCTTAGGTATACCATTTTATATATCCTTACTTCAGATGCATTTTGAAAAAATCTATCGTCCGATCCCAAGCTAAGGTAGCAGCCGCATAGTCATATCTTGAAGTGGTATCATTATGGAATCCGTGATTGACATCGGGATAAAGATGCGCGCTGTAGGCTTTATTATTTTCTTGTAAGGCTTTAGCATAGGCTGGCCATCCATCATTCACTCGCTTGTCGAATGATGCGAACTGTAATAATAAAGGCGCATTGATCGCAGGTACAACTTCTGCATCTGGCTGGCTTCCATAGAAAGGAACAGCGGCTTTTAATTCTGGTACACGAACAGCCATCATATGACTGACCCAACCACCGAAGCAAAAACCTACGATTCCAATATTTCCATTGCATTCAGGATGATGTTTTAAATAGTCAAAAGCAGCAATAAAGTCCTCTAATATTTCAAGCCTATCCCTTTCTTTTTGCATAGCTCGGCCGTCATCATCATTTCCTGGATAGCCACCTAATGGCGTGAGCGCATCTGGCGAAATTGAAATAAAATTAGCCAATGCCGCTCTTCGACCTACATCTGCGATATGAGGATTAAGTCCCCTATTCTCATGAACGACGATGATGCCTGGTAGTTTTGCAGAAGCATTGGCAGGCCTTGATAATTGTGCCTTCATAATACCTGCGCCTTGTGGCGATGTGTATTCTATCATTTCTGTATTAAGCCTGTCATCCTCTGCCTTAAGCTGAATCTTATCTGCGTAATTAGGCATCAGGTATTCTAAGATAGCAGTCACCGTCAGTCCGCCTACAGCATATTGGCTCAGCTGCTCCGTAAATGTACGCCTGTCAATCTTGCTATGCACATAGTGATCATACAGATCGAATACTTCTTGACTTATTTTATCTTTTCCCATTAGTTTGATTATCAATTTATTAAAACATAGCAAAATACTCTATTTAGTTTTAACTCTATTCCTTGATTTCATTTTAAATAATATGGTTGTATTCGAAATCAGCTATTCTTAGAGGTAGGGCCACATTATGGCAATTCTGTCTTCTATGATTCTCACTATTAGATAATACTGTACTCCCCTACTCTATGGGCTAACTCTACGATGAATGATCAAGGTATTCTTTCCACATACACACAATACAATCTGTATTCAACAATACTTAGAATTTCTAAATAAATATACACTGATATCGAACAATAGCTATCTGTCACAGTATAGTAAGTGAATCAAAAAATATAATAAAATGGATAATACTAAAATAAAAGCTGCATTTCAGGATATCATATATAGGCTTCAGGATGCGGAGAAAGGATACGAAGAGATCATTTCAGCTTCGTCTAATATGCCATTAAATAAATGGTTGAAGAAATATGCAAGCGAAAGACATAACATGCATCGAGTATTAGAGGGGTTCATCAAAGAACTTGGTGGCGAGCCTGATGTAAATACAACTTTCTTAGGGAAAATTCATCGAATGTTTATTGATGTGAAAATAAGTAATACCTCAGCGGTCAATGAGTTCGAAGCTATAGTGGATGAAATAGATAGAGGATCGAATATGCTGATCAATGAATATGATAAAGTCATCGGTGAGGTAGAAATGCCAGCCAATTACATAGCGACATTAGTTCAGCAAAGAGATCATATTAAGAGTGAAGTAGATTCTCTATTAGCACTTAGAGAGAATTTTGATAGTGTCACCGCCTAATAAAAATAATGAACCGATTTAATTTAATTTTATAGAATAACTAATTTAATTCAAGACACGCAAAGCCAAAAAATCATTTCTGATTTTTTGGCTTTTTTTATATGCATATTCTCTTGATTTCCAATATTATCATAACGACAATATGAGGAATTAAACAGCAACTGTTTCATCAGTAAATAGATCTTAAATCAAACTTGCTATCGACAGACAGCTAAAGGACGACAACTTTATCTTGTTATTGTTCATTATCTAAAGTCAATAAGTATGAAAGAATGTGCGGGGATTTAATAATCACTTCTTATAATCAGTATGTAATTTCCCTCAAGACCAATGTAGAGTGAAGGCAATAAATCATTGAAATAAATTCATTTTTAAAATTTATCCCCTGTACCACCTCGGAGATGGAAATCGCTTTTCAGATATTAGTACATTATTTCTATCCATTACTTTTTATGATGAAAATTACTTTTTTCTATGGTTTACAATTCTAATTGCCATTAATAGAATTATATATCCTGCAAGGATATTGGGAGCTTAGAATAAGTTGTACGAAATTCACGACGATGACCTCTGAGCGAAGCTATAGGTATTCTGAAGTATATAGCTGTAGATAATCGTCACTCCTATGGTTATAATCTTAGATGGAGTCGGATAGAAGCCTAAGATATCTACGAAAAATTTCATAGCAAAATAGCTGATCACTATGGCTCCTATAGCCACAAGAAAATACCGTATAAATTGTATCTGGCTTTCTAAATCAGATTCATGAAAGGTGATGTATTTATTCAAAAGAAATCCTGTAACGAATGTGATCGGAAACACAAGGAATAGTGACGCTATATGAGGACTGAGCACGACTACACCTATATCAAAATCTTCTTTAGCAAAAATATAGTGAAAAGATATAAAGTATAGTGCGATGTCCAAGACCATATTTCCACCCCCACAAACTGCATAGCGATAAGTCTTAAGCGGCATAAATCGCTTAAACAGGAAGTAGAAAGAATCAATAATTTTAGTCAGAAGTTGTTTCAATTATATACTTGTTTTACCACACGCCATGAGACAACAAATATATAAATACAAATGAATTTTCATTAAAGGTAAGCTGTTGAGATCTTCAGTCTCTTTAAAGAATGTAGGCGATCCGGTGAGATCGCTTATATTGATGCAATATTTGTAGATTTTTATCGATAAACAAAATGTGCAAGTTTTCATACATATTTGTGTAAAGCATGGAAAGGATTTCATAAGTATCTTTATCAAGAATAAAATTTTCTACTTATCAATGCCATTAACATTAACTTCAGATCAGATTGTATTTCAAGCTAAACGACTGGATGTAGCTGAAACGGATCGAATCCAAATCAGACCAACCACAGTATCTTATCCAGATATGACTATTGAGGATGCTTATCACATACAGGATGCATGGATTCAAGAAAAGCTATCAAGAGGGAGAACCATTATCGGCCATAAAGTAGGATTGACATCTAAAGTCATGCAAAAAGCCATGTCTATTAATGAATCTGATTTTGGTATTTTACTTGACGATATGGTTTTTGAAGATGGAGCGGAGATCACTACCGAAGATTTCTTAGACCCAAGAATAGAAGTGGAAATAGCCTTTAAACTATCCAAAGATCTAGATCCAAATGGCCTGACCATACAGGATGTCATAGATGCTTCTTCGCATATCATTCCCTCCTTAGAACTGATAGCGGCTCGCTCCTTCAGGCTAGATCCACAGACAGGCTATAAGCGCACAGTGAAAGATACCATATCTGATAATGCTGCTAATGCAGGGATTATCATTGGTCGAGATTCAATTCCAAAAGAAACCGACTTAAGCTGGGTCGGTGCTGTGATCAGAAAGAATGGGGTCATAGAAGAGTCTGGCATCTCAGGAGCTGTGCTAGATCATCCGGCTAATGCAGTCATATGGCTATCCCAAAAATATGCTGAAATAGACAGAACCCTTAAAGCAGGTCAGATCATATTAGCAGGTTCTTTCACAAGACCCATCACTGTAAAAGCAGGAGATAGAATCGTGGCAGACTTTAATCAATATGGAACAGTAAGTTGTTCATTCATATAATTAGAAATTCAAGGCTTACAAAGTATGAAAATCAGAAAAAATAAAATCAAACAAAGCTTTAAGGATGGTAAAACGACCATTGGCATATGGAATGGAATACCTCATGGATATGCAGTTGAAATTTGTGCTGGAGCAGGCTTTGAGTGGGTCCTTATTGATGGGGAGCACTCTCCTTATGAGTTTACGACGATTTTACAGTCTATACAATCAGCATCCTCATTTGACACAGAAATAGTCGTCAGACCAGCCATAGGCGATCGAGTGATGATCAAACGCTTGTTAGATATAGGTGTGCAGACACTTCTGGTGCCTATGGTAGAATCAGCCGAACAAGCTCAGTACTTAGTCGATTCTATGAGGTATCCTCCACATGGGAATCGAGGTGTAGGGAGTGGCTTAGCCAGAGCTGCTCAGTGGAATCGAGTTGAGAATTATCTGACACAAGCTGATGATGAAATGTGCTTGATTGTGCAGATTGAAACTGTCAAAGGCCTAAAGCATATTGAAGAGATCTGTCAAGTAGAGGGAGTGGATGGGGTTTTTCTCGGTCCAGCAGACTTGGCTGCTTCAATGGGCTACTTAGGTCAGTCTATGCATCCAGACGTCATCTCAGAAGTAGTAAGGGGTATCTCTATTGCTCGTGACAGCGGTAAGGTACCTGGTGTGATAGCTTTCGATAAGGAAGTTGCGAAAACATATAAAGAAGCAGGAGCCCGATTTATCGGTGTTGGTATAGATCTGCTGATGCTTGCTAAAGCTACGAGTACTATCGTCAGTGAGTATCAATTTTTAAAATAGCCATTCGCTTTCCATATTCCATTCTATCTAATCATACTTAACGTATTTATAAATGAGCCTTAAAAAGAATACAACCATAGTCAAGAAGCACTTGAAAAGTCTTAAAAAGTCTGGAGTCAAAAATTTCATCGGAGGTAAGTGGCAAGCAGCTGCCTCTAAACAGACTTTTGATAACCACTCCCCCATCGATAATAGTCTCATATGTCAGGTCGCATCAGGAGATGCAAAGGATATAGATAAAGCTGCTAAAGCTGCTATGAAAGCCTTTCAGGACTGGCGGACATGGCCTCATAAAAAGAGAAGAGATGTATTATATAGAGTAGCTGATGAAATAGAAAAACATGCCGAAGAGATAGCGCTTTTAGAATCATATGATACGGGGCAGTGCATCAGGTTTATGAAAAAATCTGCCATCAGAGGTGCGGCTAACTTCAGATACTTCGCAGACAAAATCATCGACTCAGCTAATGGTGATTCTATGCCAGATGAGCATCATATCAATTACTCATTCAGACAGCCTATAGGTCCCGTGGGCGTCATCACTCCGTGGAATGTTCCCTTCATGCTCAGTACATGGAAGATTGCTCCTGCGCTGGCAGCGGGCTGCACCATAGTGCATAAACCAGCAGAACTCAGCCCAGTGACAGCGCAGCTCTTAGCGCAGATCGCCGATACAGCTGGTATACCTAAGGGAGTCTGGAATGTCGTAAATGGATCAGGTGAGTCAGCGGGTAAGGCCCTGACAGAACATGAAGATATTAAAGCCATTGCCTTTGTCGGAGAGACCACCACTGGTAGTCACATCATGAGACAGGGCGCAGCTACATTGAAGCGGGTTCATTTTGAATTAGGTGGTAAGAATCCGGTGATCGTATTTGATGATGCAGATCTTGATAGAGCACTGGATGCTGTGGTCTTTATGAAGTACAGTCTGAATGGCGAGAGATGTACTTCGAGTAGTCGCTTGATCCTTCATGAGGCTGTGTATGATCTATTCGTCAAGAAGCTTAAAGCGAGAGTCAGCAAACTAAAAGTAGGAAGTCCTCTGGATCCAGCCACTGAGATCGGGCCGATGATACATCCTTCACATCAAGAGAAAGTATTAAGCTATGCTGCACTGGCGAAAGAGGAAGGTGCTAAAGTGCTGAAAGGTGGCACAGTACCTAAGGGCTTAGAAGTAGGCTGCTATGTCACTCCAACATTAGTGGAAGGCGTAACGCCCGATATGAGATTAGCTCATGAAGAAGTCTTCGGCCCGTTCTTATCGATTATGAAATTCAAAACAGAAAGAGAAGCCATCGCCATAGCTAATAGTGTCCGATATGGACTCACGGCGTACATCTGGACTAAAGATGTGGGCAGATCTATCAGAGTCGCTAGAGATGTAGAGTCAGGTATGATCTGGGTGAATTCTCAAAATGTCAGGCACCTCCCTACCCCTTTTGGTGGTGTGAAATATAGTGGTATCGGCAGAGATGGCGGCGACTACTCTTTTGAATTCTATATGGAGACCAAGAATGTGAGTATCGCTTATGATACACATTCGATTCCTAAACTTGGAGTGTGAGATATTAGGATATGAATGTAGAGAGATATGAGATATGAGATATGAGATATGAGATATGAGATGAAAGAGATGTGAGGCATAAGTTTTTTTAAATATTGAGATATAGTGAATAATGAAAGAGAGCTACGAGATAATTAGGTATGAATGACGAAAGATATGAGAGCCAGAACAGATATTAGTGAAGAAAGAAAGAGAAAATTAATCTGTAAAAAATAAAGATTGCATAGATGGGTAGTCCATTAAAAGAAAGAGCTTTTGATTAGGCAGTTGAAATTGTGAAATTATATCAATGCTTAAATTATGAATAAAATGAATATGTCTTAAGTACGCAGATTTTGAGAAGTGTCACTAATCCTGGAGCTGTGATCAGAGAGGCGCAGAATGCTGAGAGCTCAGAAGACTTCATACAATTATTCAAAATTGCTTACAAGGATTTGGAGAGACACAGTGTTGCTTAGAGTTACTATTAACAACAAAATATCAAGCAAGTAAAATATGATCATCTGTATGCTCTTAAGTATTGAAGTCACGCAAATGATCAGAAGTTCGATTCTAAGTTTAAAATCAAAAAGAAATGAATAACGTATCACTATAGATTCTTACTTAGTCATAATTACTATCAAAATAAAACTCATAACTCATAACTAAAACAGATGGGCCTAATAAAACACAATTTCGATTTACCTTTTAATGTACAGCGATGCAGTCATGTGATCTGTACTGTAAAAGACCTTGATGCTTCCAGAAGATTCTATGTGGATATTATGGGGATGATAGAGACGGAGCGGACATCAGATACACTATACCTGAGAGGCTTAGAAGAAAAAAACCATCACTGCTATGTACTCAAGCAAGGAGATAAAGCAGAAGTCATTGCACTTGGATTTAAAGTTGCTTTTGATAAAGATCTTGATTTATTAGAAAAGCATTTTCAAGAGTTAAGCCTGTCGGCAGAGTGGGTAGATCGCCATGCACAGGAAAGAACTTTAGCCGTGCGGACACCGATAGGTATCCCGATAGAATTTCATGCTAAGCAGACTCGTGTCCCCACGATGATGAGAGCATTTTCTGAGTATAAAGGCTTGTCGCCATTACGCTTTGATCATATCAATTGTTTTACACCTAACTGTCAGACGACTTATGAATTTATGGTGCAGCAATTAGGATTTAGATTAACAGAATATACGCTCACTGAGAGAGGTGATATGTGGGCAGCATGGACTCATCGCAAGGGAAATGTCCATGATATGGCGCTCACAAATGGAAGAGGGCCAAGACTTCATCACACAGGCATCTGGACAGCGAGTATCAATAATATCATACACTTATTAGACGTGATGGCATCAGAAGGCTATGTGGAGAATATAGAAAGAGGTCCGGGTAGACATGGCATATCCAATGCATTCTTTTTATACATACTTGACCCTGATGGACACAGGATTGAACCGTTCACATGTGATTATCTCACTATAGATACTGACTGGGAGCCGCTGGGCTGGGATTTACGTGATCCTCGCAGGCAGACACTATGGGGTGCACCTGCTCCTAAGTCTTGGTTTGAGCATGGGACACCATTCGCAGGTGTCGAGGTGAGAGACTCAGACATAGAATCTAATCCGATCGTAGCAGGCTATGAGGACATTGCATAAGCCTGCTATACCGATGCTATTTAATACCAATAGCTATTGGTGAGAAAATACATCGAGTATAATACCCGAAAGAAAAAGGTTGCTGGTTTAAGAAGTCCCAAACCAATTTCTCTTCGATTAGTATTACTATTAATTATCAATAAAATTAATTCCCATGCCACACATCACACTTGAATGCAGCTCTAATGTAGACATGAATTTTCAGTCATTCTTTAAAGAACTCTCTGTGGCACTGGCTAACACAGGCCATGCCTCTAAGATGGGTATCAAGTGCAGAGTCGTCAAGTCCAAAGATTATTATATCATCGATGGACATGATCAATATAAAATGATTAACCTTCTCTTTCGACTAAGAGAAGGAAGATCTAAAGAGACGCTACAGCAGTTCTCAGAAATCGGAATGCGCCTTTTAGAAGCGTATAGTGAAGCTGATATTAAAAATAAAAAGATCATCCTTTCCACTGAAATAAAAGAATTAATTAAAGGCATAGACCTGACTAAAAATACTGTTCGATGAAGCTCTTAAAAACGAAATCTTACATTAATGGAGAATGGAAAACAGGTCAACAAAAATTTAATGTATATAATCCATATGACGGTAGTGTCATAGCTGCAGTCGAGGATCTCAATAAAGCAGACTGTCACGAAGCAATTATTGCTGCTCATGATGCATTTAAAAAATGGCGAAAATATACAGCTGGGGAAAGAGCACAGATTCTGAAAAAGTGGTATGACCTGCAGATGGAACACGCAGAAGAACTTGCTAAAATCCTCACCTTAGAACAAGGAAAACCATTCCAAGAAGCGCTGGGCGAAGTAAAATATGGTGCCTCATTTGTCGAATGGTTTGCAGAAGAAGCAAGACGTAACTATGGAGATGTGATACCTGGGCATCACAGAGATAAGCGCATCACCATCATCAAACAACCTGTGGGTGTGGTGGCAGCAATTACGCCATGGAATTTCCCTAATGCGATGATCTCAAGAAAAGTAGCTCCTGCATTAGCGGCAGGATGTACTGTGGTCATCAAGCCACCACAGCTCACTCCCCTATCCGCTTTAGCTTTAGCTGAACTAGCAGATCAAGCTGGATTTCCACCGGGCGTGATCAATATCATAACTACAAGCCAAGCCAAAGAAGTGGGACAAGAAATGTGTAGCCATCCACTGGTCAGAAAATTATCTTTTACTGGATCTACTGGTGTAGGAAAAATCCTGATGAAGCAGTGTGTAGACACTGTAAAGAAAGTCTCAATGGAGCTAGGTGGCAATGCACCCTTCATTATATTTAATGACGCAGATATCGGCTTAGCAGTACAAGGCGCCATTGATTCTAAATTCAGGAATGCTGGTCAAACTTGCGTCTGCACGAATCGTATCTTTGTACAAGATGAAGTCTATGATGAATTCGTTCAAAAATTCGCTCAAGCCGTTTCTCAATTGAAGATTGGAAATGGAATGGAAAAAGGAACTGACATAGGCCCACTAATAGAAGAGAAGGCCATTTTATTTGTCGAAGAAGTGGTTAGAGATGCAACAGTCATGGGCGCAACAGTCTTAGCAGGTGGCAAGAGACAAGGAGGATCCGATTCATTGATATACGAGCCTACGATCATAGCTGATGCCACAAGAGATATGAAAGTATTTCAAGAAGAGATTTTTGGCCCTGTCGCACCTGTTTTTAAATTTAATACAGAAGAAGAAGTAATAGAAATGGCCAATGATACGCCCTATGGATTAGCATCATATTTTTATGGTCGTGACTATGCTATGATCTGGCGAGTCGCTGAAGCCTTAGAGTATGGCATGGTCGGCATTAATACAGGTACGATATCTACGACTGTCGCTCCGTTTGGTGGCATCAAAGAAAGCGGATTTGGGAGAGAGGGATCGAAATATGGGATGGATGATTACTTAGAGATAAAGTATATGTGTTGGGGTAAAATATAAGCTGCTCTGATTATAATTATATTAAAAGCACTGATCAAGAACTACCTAAATATAATGTAGCAGATCTCAGAATACTGTCTATCTTGATTTCTTTTTAGCAGTTTTGTAACAATATAATTTTATATGCCACAAGCTTATTCAGATATTAATCAGGACTTTATGCACGAGTCTAAGATGAGTGCCTTACAGTATACGACCATATTCATTTGCTTTATGTTGAATATGCTGGATGGGATGGATGTCTTGGTTATTTCTTATTCCGCTTCATCCATTGCAGAAGAGTGGAGTATCAGCATGACATCATTAGGCGCTGTATTTAGTTCGGGCTTGGTGGGGATGGCCTTTGGCGCCATGTTCTTAGCACCTATTGCGGATGAGATTGGTCGCAAACTCACCATTTTGATTTGCGCTGCGATTATGGGAATCAGTATATACATGACATCGTATGCCGCTTCAGTCATGCACATTGTTATACTTAGATTAATCAGTGGTTTGGGTATAGGAGCCATGTTAGCCAGTACGACGACTTTATTATCAGAGTTTGCGCCATCCCGATCAAAACCCTTGTGGGTAGGACTTGGGCTATCTGGATACCCATTAGGTGCATTTTTGACTGGCATGGTGGCAGCAGAAGTCATACCGTTCTATGGATGGCGTACTATTTTTGAATTAGCAGGCATAGCGACATTAGCTATGATCCCACTCATACTGTTCTTCATGTCAGAATCACTTGAGTTTCTGATAAAGAAAAGGCCTGCAGGCGCCTTAGATAAAATCAATCGTATCTTATCTAAAATGGGTCAAGAGACTTTGACAAAACTTCCACACTTAGAGAAAGACATCGTCAAGACCTCAGTTAGATCACTTTTTAATGTTCAATTAAAGTCACAGACCATTTTATTGTGGGCTGCTTTTTTTAGTGCATATGCCACACTGTACTTCATGATGAGCTGGATCCCTAAGTTAGCGGAGTCTACAGGACTGAGTAAGCAGTTAGCCATTTATGCAGGAGCAGTCTTTAATCTCGGCGCAGTGGCTGGTGTAGCCATTCATGGCTATTTAGCTGGAAAGTGGGGACTGAAGAATGTTATTTTTATCTTCTTTCTGAGTTGTGCATTAATCATGCTTGTCTTTGGTTTTTTTACCGGGTCTGTGATAACTTTAATTCTATTTTCCGTCATTGGTTTTCTATTACAAGGTGGTTTCGTCGGCTGCTATTCTGTTGCCACTCAGCTGTATCCCACAGAGGTTAGAACCACTGGTGTTGGATGGGCTATTGGGGCTGGTAGATCAGGTGCTGTGGTCGGTCCATATTTGGGTGGGATCCTGATCAGCATGGACTATTCTATCGCGACTAACTTTATCATTTTTTCTATTCCTTGTATCTTAGCAGGTATCATCATCAAAAGGATCTCTTCTAAGAATGTAAGTTGATATGCAGTATGAAGTCATGCAGGCTTATAACGAATCAATTGCATCATCCAGATAAGCATACATGTTCTCGTCACCTATCTCAATGCTGACACCTGATGATTTTAATCTCTCTCTTAAGGTATTCATGGCTCCACATATCTTTAGAGTGATCCCTTCTGCATTTAAGAATTCGATCACTTCTGAAAGTGCCTTCGTGCCGCTGCTATCAATGTCATATATACTCTTGGCATCCAGCAGTATCTCCTTAAGCTGACCTCGATTTTCTTTGACCAGTTGATGAATGGTATCTCTAAAGTATGCCGCATTGGCAAAATACAGCTGATTCTCTAAGCGGATGATGAGCTTACCTTCAGACTCAATCGCCTTATTTTGAATATCAATATTTCTGTAATAAGTTGTGCCGGGTACTTTACCCAAGATCGCAATATTAGGCTTACTGCTTTTATACAGTACCAGAAATAATGACAGTAGAACGCCGATTAAAATGCCCTCTTCTATTCCAATAATAACGGTGACCAGAAATGTAAACAACATCGTCAAGAAATCTCCTTTGTGCGACTTCCATAAATGCATAAACTCATGTAAGTCAAAAAGCTTGATGACTGACATCGTGATAATAGCAGCTAAAATAGCCTTAGGTAAATAAAAGAATAAGGGAGTCATAAAGAGTAATGTCATCACAATCAGGATTACTGTCACCATGGAAGAAACTTGAGTTTTAGCTCCTGCCTCATGGTTCACTGCAGACCTGGAAAAACTGCCAGAGCTGGGGATGGCTTGAAAAAATGAGCCTCCTATTTTAGCTAAGCCCAATGCAATAAATTCTTGATTTGGTTTTATTGGATGATTCGTATCTTCTAATACTTTGGCTATACTGACACTCTCTACAATACCAATGATACTAACGGTCAGCACTACTGTGAATAGTGATCTTATGTCTGATATACTTAGATAAGGAATTTGGAATGAGGGCAACCCTTTAGCTATTTCACCTGTAATCCTAAGACCTTGATCTTGCCACTGAAAGAGATAGACACTTATGATAGATAACAGTACAGCGATCAGCGCAAAGGGAATCCGCTTATGTAATTTTTTAAGAATGGTCATGGTTATCATACCAACAACGAATATGCTGATGGTTAAATAGTGACACTCATCTTGATGCTGTATCGCATAGGTAATCGTCTCATGATTATATCGAAAGCGTGGTATGCTTATACCGAGTATATCTTTCATTTGGTTCAGTATGATAATGATGGCAGCCGCAGAGGTGAATCCAGCAATGACGGGACGAGAAATAAAATTCACCATAAATCCAGCCTTTATTAAGCCAAGTAACATCTGAACAATGCCCACCAAAAAGCCTACAATGATCACTAAAGAAATATATTCATCTGACATGGGCTCCGCTATATCGCTGACACCTTGTAATATCAGAATAGCAGATACAGCCACAGGACCAATGGACATCTGATGAGAACTCCCTAAGCAGCTGTAGATCAGCAATGGAATCAGAGCCGTATATAATCCATATATGGGTGGCATTCCTGCTAAGAATGCATATGCCATTCCTTGCGGAATCAGTAATACGCCAACTATAATTCCAGCATTTAAGTCAGAAAAAAAACTCGCCTTGCTATAGCTTTGTAAGTCATTTAGTAAAGGAAACCATTTATCTAAGCGCATAAATATCTACCACAATAGTACGGCTATTCTGATGAATCGATCAATGATTTCAGTGAATTATTGACTTACATAAAGTCATAGCTTAATGATAATTAAGTCGATCATGCACATGGTGAGATAGGCTATGCCGATCCTATTTTATACCGATAGCTATCGGTAGGAAAATTGATCCAGTATCATAGCCGAAAAAAATAGGTTTGCTGGTTTAAAAGTCCCAAACCAATTTCTCTTCGGTATATGCTGATCTCCATCTTGATGTATACTTGACCCCCATCTAACTCAATATGTCGTTAGTCCCTTGAACAGATAATGTATTTCTAAACTCATATGATCATTAAAGAAATAATTATAATCGAGTGCTATCAGATAGCCTGTGTTAAATTTACTGACGTAGTTAGTACTTAAGATTTCGATTAAAGAGTTGACTACACCCAGGCATCTAAAATGCCGCCCATAATCGCAAAGCAAATAATCCAGAATGCTGCATTGAGTAACATATTCTTTCCGCTATTCTTCTGGAATAAACTTAGACTTAAAAATACGGGCACGACTAAGGTGATGGCTAACATAGCTCCGTGTAATGCGCCATGTCCAAACGTGTGAAAGCTACTAAAGACTAATTCTCCAGCGCTATTGACATCCTTATGAACTAACTCATTTGTCATTTTAATAGACATAGAGATCAGCATCGCGAGGACTAAAGCTGATCCATAGATTAAAGCTTCATTCCTACCTTTGAAATCTTCTTCTGTATATCCTAGGGAGTCCATCCAAATTTTTCCGAATATAGGTCCATAGTATAGTGCCCCTAAAATTGTTGGCACAAGACCAGCGACGATAATGGCAATCCAATTAATTTCTGGCATAAGTTTTTTGTTTTAATAAATGAGTAAATAGATGTAGTCAATATCAGATTGACTTACAAAATGAATGTAGGGAGGGATTAACTTAATGGAAAACATAAACCTGCCAAACTGCTTCAGAATGAAAGAAAAGTAACTAAACGGGAGCTTTTTGGGACGAATGGGAAGCGACTTTAAGTAAGTTTTGGTCAAAAGATCTTGATACAGGTATGGCGGATTCTACATGTTTAAGATGAATGTACAGTGATCTGGCATTACCTGTGATGTTTATGATTTTTGATTTATTGATCAGATATGATTTATGGCATCTGATCAGTATTTGAGACATATCAGCTTGTGCTATCAGAGACTTCAAGCTCATACGCAGCAGTCTCTTAGTCACGATATCATCCTGCAGATAGTAAACCATAGAATAGTTTTTATCTGCTTCCGCATAAATAAAGTCATCTAATATTATTTCCATTTGATCAGATTTGACAGTTTCACTTGCCAATCTAATGATAGTCTGATCATCACTTTGATCATAAGTATTGATATGATAATTTATCTTCTTCGCAGAATCTTCATTTTTCTGGTTGGCTATTTTCTCTGTGAGATAGGTCATCATCACAATAGGTAGTACACCTACTGCACACGTGATACCTACGAATTTGATAAAGCTATGATGAGGAGAAATACCTTTTAAAATGACAGAATTAAGAATGTAGTTAAATGAAGAAATCAGTAGTAACACGACAAGAAAAAAAGTAATCTCATTAATAACTTTCCACTGCGCAGGTCTAAAGAACTGACTGAATATGAATGGCAATATAAAGTACGTGATTAGCAAAGCATAAGTACAGTTAAGCCCGAATAATAAAATATAAAAACTTTGGCTTTCTTTAATCTCCGATATGCCGAAAGGCTGAAATATCAAAAGAAAAAGAAAGCAAACCAGCCCCATGAAAAAAGAAATAGCAAGCTTTGATTTGCCGTCTTCTATATGAGGATATGGTCTGAATAGCCAGCTCAATTATTTCATTTATTAGGACATAGAGCTTATGCTTAATTCATAAGACTCCAACACATATTAATTCTTCATCTATTGTAGATACACAAGTCTACGATGCCGATGGCTTAGCAGTCTGATCACTCGCTGCTTTTCTTTTGGCCTTACTCTGCCGTTTCATTTCTGCAGTATATTCTGGTAAGAGTCCTCTGGATATCAGGACCTTCATGATCTCATTAGTCCCAGCGTAGATTCTCGATACTCTCGCATCCGCATAATTCTTACAGATATCATACTCCCAGATAAAGCCATAACCTCCATGTAATTGTAAGCACTCATCAGCGACTCTGCCATGCATCTCTGTGGTGTAAAGCTTTGCCATAGATGCTTGCTGTGCAGTCAGTTCATGAGTCTTTAATAGTTCCATACATCTATCTACATACGCTTCAGAGACCTGTAGCTGAGTCGCCATCTCAGCCAGCTTAAATTGAGTGTTTTGAAACTGAGCGATAGGTCCCCCGAATGCTCTTCTTTCATTGACATATCTGATTGTATCGTTGAGTGCTTTTCTGGCACCTCCGATAGATTGCACAGCGACATCTAACCTCTCTCTGGCCAGCTCTGTCATCATATAGATGAAACCTTTACCTTCTTCTCCAAGAAGGTTTTCCTTTGGTACTTTCACATCTTCCATGAATAGCTCGCAGGTATCCTGTGCTTTAAGGCCTAACTTCTTAAGTGGCTTTCCTTTTGTAAATCCGGGAGTATCTACTTCCATGAGTAACATGGACACGCCCTCTTGTGGTGTTCCTGGTCTGGTCTTCACAGCCATGATCACAATGTCTGATAGGTAGCCATTAGTGATAAAAGTCTTAGATCCATTGACGACCCAGTGATCTCCAGCATCGACTGCAGAAGTTTTTATTTTCTGAAGATCACTTCCCGTACTTGGCTCTGTCATCCCGAGCGCAGCGATCCATTTTCCAGAAGCCATGTTCCCTAAGAATTTTTTCTTCTGCGCATCTGTCCCATACTTACCGATATACGGCGCAGCAATATTAGTATGCAGGCTAAAGCCCACACCTGAGGCCCCATATTCCGATATGATCTCATCTATCATCAGACTGTAAGACACATCCATACCACCACCTCCATATTCTACAGGCATATCCACACATAGCAGACCTAACTCTCCTGCTTTATTCCAGATGGCACGATCGACCATTTGATCTTCTTCCCACTGCTCATGAAAAGGCATCACTTCTTTTTCTAAAAAGTCTTTGACTGCTTGGGCAATCATCTGATGTTCTTCGGAAGCGTATACGGTTCTCTTAAGAGCTATATTATTATACATGGCTGTTTATTTTTTGATTGTTTAAGATAGGTCAAATAAGTTATTAATTCCAATTGTCTTATCAGCAATGAAGCCTTCTGCATATTTGGCGCCGATAGGTCTACCCCATTGCTGCATCCTCGATTTCAAATAATCCATAAAATCTTGTCCTGATATTGGGGTCTGTGGACCTGTCATGCCTGTCTCGAAGAATTGAGTCTTGAATGCCATAATGCTTTCAAATTTCTTATCAACATACGGACTTACATCAATCACAAAATCTGGCTCAAGTGTGTAATCCTGGATGTAGAAATAAACACGCTTAGGTCTCCAAGCTTCTTGCTCTTCTAACTCATGAGTCGTCTTATACTTAGATAAGCCAGCATAAAAGCATGCGTCTCGTGTCAGTTTAGAAGCATTACCATGATCAGGATGACGATCTATCGGTGCATTAGCTAGCACGATCTCAGGCTGAGTCAGCCTAATCTTAGTTATGATTCTATTCAGATTGACTTCGCTGTACTCTATAAACCCATCCTTCATGCCTAAGTTCTCTCGATAGCTGAGGCCTAAGATATCAGCAGATGCTTGAGATTCTTTCACTCTTTCGGAAGCACTCCCTCGTGTACCGAGTTCTCCCTTAGTCAAGTCCAAAATGCCAGCTTTCTTACCAGCATCTATGTGTTTTAGAATCGTACCAGCACAGCTGAGTTCTACATCATCTGGATGGGCTGCTATGGCAAGTATGTCTAATTTCAAGCGTCGAATCGTTTAAGTTTACAGATCAAATTATAGAAGTAATTTAATCATTAATTAAGCATATGTGACAGAATACGTTTCTATTTTCCATAATTATTAATGAATATCAATTCTTTCAATAATTGACTTCTTGCTGTGCTTACAATTGAGTTAGTTACTTTGAGTGCTGGCATTCTAAACAGGGAACTAAGTAACGCTCGATAATATCTTCTTAAAGAACTAATTTGGTATCTGAAGCCATAGATCTTTTTAATCATATTGAGTATATTTGATTATGAGTCAATTATTTAAAAGACCTACTTTAATGCTTATCGGAAGTGCATTGATCATTTTATTCTTAGCTCATGACTATTTGACTACGTCTCCAGTATTCGAGATTAAAGAAGTATCATACTTAGATGCCCGCAAGGATTCTATCATCATGGAAAGAGAGAAGATTAAATTAGCTAAACTGGAGTGCTGGTATGACATGAAGCTTGTAGAAGCTAAAATACACGCAGATACAGCAGAGTTAATCAAAGCAACTGAAGATTTCTTCTTAGCGAAATCTATCTTTCCAGAGAGAATGGAACCCAGAATGAATCTTGCCAGAATTTACGCGACCTTATGCTATGATGCCGGATTCTTCTGCTATGAGGCTAAGCGTGAGATAAGTTATGCTTATAACTATGTCGGAAAAAGTGATCATTATTCCAGTTCAGATTTAGACATTCTGCATGACAAAATCAAAGAAGTCAAATTTGAACAGACGGTTGATTTTATTCAATAAAGGTTTAATATCAGTTCCTATTTTCATTACTTACCATCATTACAAATACATAATTGTTATTAGTTACCGAATAAGTGCGATGATTTCAGTTCTATTGAAATAATTTATAGAGCTCTTTGAGTCAATACTTTATACTGTAGTCGATTGATTTTATTCGATAGCTTGAGCCTCAGCTCTTCGGAGCAGTTCCTCCATCACATCAGGTAGTTGTGGTGCGCCAATGCCTTTCATAAGAATCTTATTATTCTTATCTAAGACAAATATCTTAGGTGTCCGACTGGCATTATAATTAGCCAGTATCTTAGATCTTTGATATTGATCTCCTACATTGACAAATTCTCCAATGCCTTTATCATCTACACCTTTCCAACATTTTTCGTATTCCTTACCCAGTTTCGTGCAGACTGCCATGACCTTGACTCCCTTGTCTTGATAGTCTGTGTAGAACTTTTTAAGATCAGGCACAGCTTTCTCACAGTGACCACAGTCAGGTCTCCAGAAGAATAACACTTTGTATTCTGCATCAAATTCATCAAGTGTAATCTTACTACCATCTCTCTGAAATACTTCAAAAGAAGGAGCTGTTTTGCCTATTAAAGTCGGTGATATTTTATCTGAATTCTCAATGATCTTTTTTAAGTTTTCTTCATCTATCCAAGGTGCCTTATTTTTCTTATAATAATTATCAGTCAGGTATACATATACTGCATCTAGACCGACGACTTTAGAATTAGCATATTCATTTAGTAGATGACTCAGGTAGTACTTATAGGTCTCTTCTGCAGGAGATACTTCATTTAGTAGAAAGTCTACCGACTTATTGATAGAATCCGGCACTTGATATGTCAGCTTCTGCAAGAAATAATTGACTCTGTCGTGAAGGAATGGAGTCCTAAGACTGAGCGGATTATCAAGTTCTATATTATCAAAATAATGTATTCTGTAGTACTCGTACTTCTGCTGATTTATTTCTTGTGCCGTCCCTTCGAATTCTGGAGTATCGATCGGACGATTGGCTTTGATCAGAAGCGTCGTAATGCTTTTAGGATGCTGATTGATAAATGATGATTGGTATTCCTCTACCTCTTTATCCAACATATCAATGGATGCCTGTATGCTGAGAGAGTCACCACCAGATGCAGCAGCTTCTTGAAATGATTCTGTTAATTCAGTCCTCAGTGTTCTCTTATCAGAAAGAAAAGCCATATAGTCACTGAATAGCTTATTCTCAGGTGACCCCTTAAATTCTAATTTTGTCAGATCATTAAAGTCAAATGAGATATCTATTTTACTATCCCCTTCTCCGACTAAGAACTGTACGAACTGATTATCGGGCTTCAGTAGAATAATATATACACCAGGATCTAATAGCACAGAATCTTGGTAAACAAAGCTTCCGTCATCTTCCTTGATCAGAGTATCCTGCACCAGTGTATTCTTAGCATAATAATAGCCGATGACGGCTGTATCTTGCGGATAGTTCTCTATGTCTATCTTCACCTGCATACCATCTTGAGCTGATAATATGAATACAAATGCAGAGAATATAATGGTGTATATGAATTTCATCTTGATATGATTATAAATGATCAACAATAAAGGTAAGCTCTAAATTCGATAGCCTTTTGCATTTAATAAATTATTAACTGCCCTGTGTGTTACCAGAGGCTAAAAGGTAGAGAACCGCCATCCGTACAGCAACACCATTCTCCACTTGATCGAGAATGATAGACTGAGCAGAGTCAGCCACATCACTGTTAATCTCTACCCCTCTATTGATGGGGCCAGGATGCATAATGACTATTTTCTTAGAGAGACTGTCCAATAAATCCTTATTCACACCATAGTACAAGGCATATTCTCTCAGAGATGGTATGTACTTGATGTCCTGCCTTTCGAGCTGAATGCGAAGTATATTAGCAACATCACACCACTCAAGGGCTTTCTTTACATTATAAAATACCTGTACACCTAATTCCTTAATGTGCTTTGGAATCAAGGTCGGCGGGCCACATACTGCGACTGATGCACCTAATTTCTGGAGACAGAATATATTACTGAGTGCCACTCGTGAGTGCTTCACATCTCCTACGATGACTATTTTCTTTCCTTTTACTGTGCCTAGCTTCTCTCTGATGGAGAAGGCATCAAGCAGGGCCTGTGTCGGGTGCTCATGAGTCCCATCACCAGCATTGATGATACTGGCATCTATATTCTGAGATAAGAAGTATGGTGCGCCGGGAGCAGGATGTCTCATGACGATCATATCCACTTTCATAGAGAGAATATTATTCACGGTATCGAGTAAGGTCTCCCCTTTTGTAACGGATGATGATGACGCTGAAAAGTTAATGACATCAGCAGAAAGCCGCTTCTCTGCCAATTCAAATGACATTCTGGTTCTCGTCGAATTCTCAAAGAATAAATTGGCCACCGTAATATCTCTCAACGATGGCACCTTCTTAACAGGACGATTCAGGACTTCCTTAAAATTATCTGCTGTACTGAATATGGTCTCGATGTCCTTATCTGTGATATACTTTATACCCAGTAGATGCTTCTTTGATAATGCCGAGACAATGGCCATATGCTTATTTGATATTTTTTATTGAATAAATCATGGATTCTTTAAGAAGCTTTTTCTCTATTTTGATACAGTATCACTTGATCATTACCATCTATTTCATCCCAATCTACTTTGACATATGCTTCATCTATCGCATCTATGACGATCCCAGAATAGTTAGGCTGTATAGGTAAGTGCCTGTTAAATCTTCGATCCACAAGATTCAGCAATTCCACTTTATTAGGTCTACCATAATGACCTAAAGCGATGAGAGCTGACTGTATCGTCCTGCCAGTGTATAAGACATCATCAATCAGAATCACATTATAACCTTCGACTTGAAAGTCCATCTCAGTTTTACTGGCCATCATCGGAGTGTCTCTTCTTCTGAAGTCATCACGATAAAATGTGATATCTATTTTACCATAGTTAAACTCTAACTTTCTATCGATGGCCTTGAGACCTTTTACAATTCTATCTGACAGTAGAACGCCTCTCTCTTGAATGCCTACAATACAAGTATTCTCAAATGCACCATACTCCTCAATCAGTTGATTGCAAAGTCGCTCAATCGTGAGTTTGAATTTTTTCTGTTTAAGTATGACTCTTCCTGATGCCATTATTATTTATTGGATGAATCTTTTTTTTGCTGATGCTGATTATAATTCTGCTTCTGCTTCTGTTTCTGCTGACCTCCACCTTTTGATTGCTTCTTTTTCCAGGCATCCTTCAGTGTCACTGTACGATTAATGATGATGTCATCTACAGTCGATTCTGTATCCACTGCAAAATAACCAGTTCTCATGAATTGGAAACAATCACCTGGCTTAGCCGATTTTATATGTGGCTCTGCTAAGGCTTTAACTTGCCTGATAGATTCTGGATTTAAAAATTCTGTAAAATCTTTTCCTTCGTGAGCATCGGGTGTCGGATCAGTGAATAATTTATCATAAAGATTTACAGTAATTGGTATGGCATGATCTACTGATACCCAGTGAAGTGTCCCTTTTGCTTTTATGCCTGATGTATCTTCACCACTTTTACTATCTGGATAATATGTACAGTACACTTCTTCTATTTCTCCTGTTTCCGCATTCGCTTTATAATCCTCGCAGTGGAGTATATAGGCAAACTTCAGTCTGACATCACGTCCAGGTCCCATCCTGAAAAACTTCTTGGGTGGGTCGACCATAAAGTCTGTTCTCTCTATGTACAGCTCTTTCGAGAAGGGTAATTCTCTATAGCTTGGCACTTCATCTTCTGGATTATTCAGTGCTTGTAGCTGCTCTACCTGACCATCAGGATAATTGGTGATGATCAATTTTATCGGATCCATAACCACATTCACACGATCAGTCGTCTTATTAAGTTCTTCTCTGACACAGAAGTCAAGTAATGCTGGATCTATCAGATTCTCGCGCTTCGTCATCCCGACTTTATCACAGAAATTCCGAATGGCTACAGCCGGATATCCTCTACGCCGTAAGCCAGAAATGGTCGGCATCCGAGGATCATCCCATCCCTTGACGATGCCTTCATTAACCAGTTTCAGGAGCTTCCGCTTACTTGTCATCATATATTCTACATTCATCCGAGAGAACTCTCGCTGCTTAGATGGAAATATACCAAGACTCGCAATCAGCCAGTCGTAGACGTCTCTATGATGTCTGAATTCTAATGAACAGAGCGAATGTGTGATTTGCTCTATGGAGTCTGACTGTCCATGTGCAAAATCGTACATAGGATAGATAGGCCATTCATCTCCCGTCCTGTGGTGCGTCTCTTTTTTGATTCTATATATAAGTGGATCTCGCATGAGCAGATTAGGCGATGCCATATCTATTTTAGCCCTCAGGACTAATGAGCCGTCTTCATGCTTACCCTCCCTCATCTCTGTGAAGAGTCGCTTATTATCTTCGATAGATCTGTCTCTATTGGGACTATTGACGCCCGGCTCTGTAGGGCTACCTTTCTGCTCTGCCATCTCTTCTGGACTGAGATCATCTACATAGGCTAATCCTTTATCGATCAGATCATGGGCAAACTGATACAGCTGCGGAAAATAATCAGATGCATAATACTCTCTATCCTCCCAGTCAAATCCTAACCACTTAATATCTTTCTTAATGGCATCTACATAAGCCGTCTCTTCTGTAGAAGGATTCGTATCATCAAATCTTAAATTGGTCTTACCATTATACTTTGCTGCCAGTCCAAAATTGAGGCATATGGCCTTAGCATGACCAATGTGTAGGTATCCATTTGGCTCAGGTGGAAATCGAGTATGCACACGACCTCCATGTAGACCAGCTTCTATATCAGCTTCTATTATTTCTTCAATAAAATTCTTTGACTCCGTTTTATTCTCCTCCATGATCTACATTCTTTCTGGCATTTCTATGCCTAATAAGTTTAATGATGATTTAAGCTTTTCTGCCACTACCTTGGACAGATTTAGTCTAAAAGACTTTGCTTCAGGAGTCTCTGCACCTAAGATTCTCATATCATGATAAAACCGATGAAACGACTTAGCCAGCGTATAACTATAATGAGCCACTAACGATGGATCATAATTCTGTGCTGCATGCTCTAAGACCGTAGGAAACTGGATCACCTGATTAATGAGATCTCGCTCTATATCATGGCACACATAATTTGTAAATTCTCGTGCCAGTTCGCCTTCTGACTTTCTAAAAATAGATTTTATTCTGACAAATGCATTCTGGATATAAGGGCCTGTCTGGCCTTGCATATCTACTGATTCTTTTGGATCAAATACGATACGCTTTTGTGGATTGACCTTAAGGATGAAGTACTTCAGCGCGCCCAGGCCAATCTTTCTAATGGTCGCCTCTTGCTCTTCGGTAGACATACCTCCCATATCGCCTCTTTCTCCAGCTCCAGCACCTGCTTCGGCTATGACTTCTGCTATCAGGTCATCAGCATCTACGACAGTGCCTTCTCTCGACTTCATCTTACCTGTAGGTAGATCTACCATCCCATAGGATAAGTGATATAGTCCTTCTGCATACGGCTTCTCCAGCTTTTTCATGATCTCGAAAAGCACCTTGAAATGATAATTTTGTTCATCTCCGACGACATAGATCATCTTAGTCGCTGTATGATCCTGATACCGTATCGCAGCAGTACCTAAGTCCTGCGTCAGGTACACAGAAGTACCATCACTTCTTAGCAGTATCTTTTGATCTAATCCGACATCTTCCAGATCTACCCAGATACTTCCGTCCTCTTTCTTAAAGAATAGCTTGGATGCTTCTCCTTCTTCTATCATTTGCTTACCTGTCAGGTAAGTTTCACTTTCATAGTAAGACAGATCGAAACTAACACCTAAGTTATTGTAGGTGACTGCGAATCCGTCATATACCCATCCATTCATCTTCTTCCAAAGTGCCTTCACTTCTTCATCGTTATCTTCCCACTTTATAAGCATCTCTTTTACCTGCTTCCCTAAGTCACTATAATCATTGAAGTAGTGATTTTTAAAGCCGCTAAAAAATGATTCTTTAGTCTCTTCTTTTTTAGCTTTTTCCTCGAAAACTTCGTTGGCCACGGATGTACTTTGCCATTGCTGGTATTCAGCTTTTAGCTCTTGATCAAACTTCACATAGTACTTACCGACTAAAAAGTCACTCTTGATGCCACTTGACTCAGGCGTCTCTCCATCTCCGAATAACTTCCAAGACAACATACTCTTACATATAGCGACACCTCTGTCATTAACGATCTGAGTTCTGATGACTTCATAGCCCGTTTTCTCCAAGATATTCGCCGTAGACCAGCCTAAGAGTATATTTCTGATGTGTCCTAAGTGGAGAGGCTTATTGGTATTAGGAGAAGAATACTCTACTAATACTTTCTCGCCATGCCCAATGTTAATCTCAGAGTACTCTCCAGAAAGTGACTTATCTAACTGACTGATCCAGAACTGATTAGAGAATGTAAGGTTAAGGAAGCCTTTCACAATATTGTATGCTTCGATGTCTTCACTCTGATCTACCAAGTCTCTACCTATCGCTTCGCCAAGAGCTTGAGGATTCGATTTTGCCCTTTTAATAAAAGGAAATAACACTACCGTATAAGTCCCTTCGAACTCTGGCTTGGTATGGTTAATCAAGATTTCTGATGCAGCAACTTCACAGTCAAATTTTTGCTTGAGTGTCGCGCTGACTTGTTTCGTTATATCAGTTAAAAAATTCATGATGTATTTTAGCGCCACAAAGGTAGATAATTCGGCATTACGGAGTGAATCTATTCTGATCGAAATGGAATATGACTGGTTGGTCTTAAAATCGAACTATTGAGCCCTCAGATAGACTCATTTAGATCAAATAGATCTGAATTCATGAAGAATGATCGTGAATTAGTTGTTCTTGAATTAAATCATTTCCGTTACTAAACTGATCTTCATGGCAATACAATTTTAGAATTTCTATTAGTTTTACAATTCCATCAGGTCTATAAGGAGTCAAATCAAATAAATACTTCACTGTTTTAGGCTCTCTTCCTATTTTAATGATTGTTTCTTCAATCGACATTCGTCGATTACTCAGACTTATATTTTCCATCTCATCAAACAAAAACACCTTACCTCTTTCCTTCCCTATTTTGTACTTAGTAAACCCTCGCTTGTTATAAAAAACATAATTAGCTTTTGAAATAAAATTTACATAAATCCCAATAAATAAAGAGATTACAAAAAAAATCAAAAGTATTGGCATAATAAAGGGCACTATAACTACTGCGTAAAGTCCCAATTTATAAATACCAAATCCGGCAATAAATAAGAATAATAAATTATGCCACTTAAACCTGCTTCTTTTTACTTTCAGTTTTTTCATTATAAAAAGTTCTTAGAGCAATTTATAAATTATTTATTAAATCATTATGAAAATTATCATCAGGATAGATGAATCATGGTAACATTTCTCCTTTCATCTCATCCATCCGAATAATAATATTCTCTTCATCGCTAGATTCATCCTACGGATCACAGCCATCTATGAATGCATGAAATACAGCACCTACATCTACTTGAAACCCCGACTCAAGTGAAACAAAATGCTTTGCATCATAGTCGACAAGCGCATTAAGTATCAGCGCCTGTGTGGATACAATAAAGCTATCGCTTTCCATATCCATCGTTCTACTTTCTGGCCCAGTGAGATATAGCTCTTTCACACATCCACTTAAATTAACTTTATAGTCACCGCAGTTTCCCGTACCAGCGAATGCTTCTAAGTAAAAGGTATCGTCAAAAGTTGGCTGAAAGGTATGAGTTATCGTCTCATCAGTAGCAAACCCTAAGCTAAGTGAGAATCCTGAAAATCTTTCGCTCCTCAGCCTGAATAGTAAGGGCCCGCCTATGACTTCTATTTCAAAAGTCAGTTCATCGCTCTGCACCAAATATGGCAATTCAAAATAATCAGATGCATCTGGCTGAACTGGCTTATTTCTTCCATGTCCTATTGTACCGTAAATATCACTTGACGCTATTGCTTCTGCCTGACTATTATTGGGCTCGATATCAAGACCAAATACTGGTTCTTCAAAAGTAGCATTAAAGTCATAATTCATGCATCCTGCTACTGTGCTAAGACTTAGAAATACAGTATCCCCTTCTGCTAGACAGTCTACTGAAAATACATATGGATTAGAATTAATCTGCTCACCTCCTACAAAGAGACTGTCATTTCTAAAAGTACTGATAGAAAGGGCTACATCTTGAGCAAACATCAGATTTAAAGTGCCTATCTGATCTGCGATAAATCTATATCTATCCACAGCATCCAGTTTATATGCACCATACCATAAATGTCCAGTGTAGCTAAGTCCATCTTGTATGTCAATGGCTTGATAAAATCTATTATTTGGTTCTGCATCATTCGGTAACGGATCTGAGATCACTGTAGCTACATAGCCATAGGTGCCAAATGAGCCATTAAAGTTTAATTCAATAGAATCCCCTTCTGCGATACAATCCAAGAATCCAGTGGTCGTCGATGTGGTGAAATTATGGATATTGGCAGGTGCTTTTAATTTTCTAAAGCCACCATTACAAACCATTTGATAGGAATTGCCACAACAGTTGATCAGCCCTCCAGCAGCAAATCCTGTTATGGCAAGTCTTCCGTCAGTCGGAGCGACATAGTAATATCTGGCGTTTGATGCTGTACTAACATCTGTGCATGAAGATCCATCATTGCAATTTATCTGATAATTAGAAATTGAGCCATTGATTGTAGGCTGTGCTTGAGTGGAACAGAATGATATGAAGCATAAAGCTGTGGAGATGAACCTTATTATGTAAATACTCTTTTTTGAATCGTTCATTAAATGAAATTATTAATGAGTAAAGTTATGTAGAGTTTATATAGGTTACTATAGCGAAAATTCGGGATTTTATCTCGTAACCGTTTCTTTAGATGTAATCCTATTCTACAAAGTCAGTTATACGAAACAGAGATTCGAAGTCGTTCACTTTAAGTATTCAGATATATTTAATAATGAGAACATCCCTGATTATAATTTTTAGTTTAATAGTCGTTTGTCAGCTTAATTCACAACGCTCATTTGGATTCTATGGAGATCAATATGCTGGCTACGAACAGATCCATGCTAACCCTGCCCTGTCACAAAGATCAGCCCATCGATGGGATCTTAGCTTAGGTGGCATTCACGCCTTTGGATATTCAGATTTCGCATTCATCAGAAAGACAAGTCTTCTAAGTTTGAATTCTACAGTTAACGACATTCAAGTTATCGAAGCTCAGTCTGCCATTCCAGAGACGAATGATATACCCTTGTTAATCTTTGATGAGGACAGAGGTCGTAAGATCGCTTCTTTTCATGGAAGGCTCTTAGGGCCTGCGATTCGACTTAATGCTGGAGAATTCAGTATAGGTGTAGGTACAAGTGTTAGAGGACATGTGTCATCATTTGACATACCAGAAAATCTGGGTACATACGAACTCAATGAATCGATTCAAACTGAAATTATCAACATCACAGAAGCTCAAGCATCCTTTGCATCTTGGACAGAGACTTCACTTAACATATCAAAATCTATGGGTCCTTCCTCCTTTGGTATTTCTATAAAATTGAATCAAACGAGTGGCCTATCAGGCTATATTAATAACAATGCTAATGTTAACTATGACTTCGTCAATGATAACATCAGCATCCCAGAGTCAGGGCTGGATTTGAATTATGCAATAGACTTTGCAGGTATCGAGGAACCTTCCTTTTCTCCATTTGCTGGAGAGCTAAGCTTAGGTATCGATCTTGGATACTTTTATTCTGCTGATCAGTTTAGTGTTGGCATTTCTATATTAGACTTAGGGACGCTACATAATTCCGACATAGGTGTATCGGTACTTAGTAACACGTCAGGCGACTTCAATATTAACTTAGATGATTATCAGGCGATTACAGATCCTACCGAACTTGAGACGCAAATCCTAAATGATCTTCCCATTATTAATAGCTCAGAACATCTCCATGTAGGACTTCCTACCTCACTACACATTCAAGGTGACTGGAAGTATGATGAGAATTTTCATGTATCTGGTTCGCTATTCTTTCGGACTCCGATCTATGAAAATTCGCTTAAAGCTGATAATGGAATACATATCGTACCTCGCTATGAATCAGAATGGATCAGTGTCTTCATGCCAGTGACTGTTTATGAATTTAAAAAACCGCGAGTGGGTCTTGCTGCTCGATTGGGATTCTTGACAATCGGTTCTGAACAATTGGGGTCTGTTTTATTTAAACAAGACTTTCGAGGCAGTGATATCTATATGAAGTTAAGTTTCTTTCCTTTTTGGGGAGAGAGCGATCGTCGAAGCTCTAAAAACTCAAAATTAGGTTGCTATGAGTTTTAATCTTTACTGGAATTGCAATGGATAGAAAAAGTAGATGCTCGCATCACTCATCAGCATTATTATACCCAAAAAAACTAAAGATGGTCGTCCCATAATTTCGCTCTTCTTGGTAATACTCGAAGTCTTTAAAGCTATGATTTGGATTATGCTCTAAGACAAATAAACCATTTTCTGCTAAAGTCTCATTGTCAAAAATCATTTTAGGAATTTCGTCAAGCCATTTTAGTGGATATGGTGGGCCAGCAAAGATGTAGTCAAATTTCTGCTTATTATACTTTACATATTTAGCCACATCACTTTGCACGACCTTTAGGTATTCATCTATCTTGAATTCTATGGCTGTCGCTTTAGTGAACATTACTGCTGCTCTAAACTTATCAACATAGGTGACATCTAAACAGCCTCTTGAAATAGCTTCATATCCTTGACTACCAGTGCCGCCGAATAAGTCAAGCATCTTAGTGGTCTCAAAGTCTATTCTATTTTGTAAGATATTATATAGACCTTCTTTCGCATAGTCTGTCGTCGGCCTCGTCGGCCAATTCTTAGCCGGAGGATAGAACTTTCTTCCTCGTAAGTAGCCTCCTATGACACGCATGATGCCAAATTACTTAATTGATATATTTGATCTTCTGTAAGCTTTGTGTCTTGTGACAAAGTGATGCCTTTTTCTATATGCTCTATATTTCTGACGTATTGACTTAACTTATCTTGGAGTACGGAGCCTTCATTATGATCATTCACATATAGTGTAGCGCGCTCTCTGTCTAAGTCGTGCATATGGTAGGGCAATAGACTGTAGTATAATCTACTATTTACCGATCTACTTTTAAATATATTGCTGTATTCTAATCTACCTTGATCATTATTCACTTGAATTAACTGGAAGCCATTAATCTTGTAGGAGAATACACCCGATTTACCATCATTGTTTTTGACGTTGATGGAGACGATATGATGCAGCGTATAACTCTCATATGTCTTCTTCAGTACAGACACTAAAGCTTGAGGCGCATAGTAAGCTACAGTGACATGATCTAATTCGTCAATGTATAATTCTGAATCCACAGAAGGTTTAGACGATATCCATGCCGCCGCGGAAGATCGGTTGACTCCTTTAGGAAGCAGTGCAAAGTCTTGATTTATGATCCCTATATTAAGCTGAGTTATCTGAAAAGCGCTCAGAGACTCTTTAATATATGCTACCAGTAGATAGGGATTTTTAAAAAAATCAGATCCATTATCCATTTCTAAGCAATCAGAAGAAACGATCTGCTGATCCGAATTAATAATACCAAAATAAAAAAACTTCTCTTCAATGATACAATGAAGAGAAGTCTCTGCTTTTTTTTCTGTAGACATGTAGTGCTTAGCTTACATATATTTTACTCCCAGTTTCCGCCTAAGTTAGGAGAGTTTCTATCACCGAATTTGATCATTCTTTCTGGATCGTAAGACTGATCGTATTTTCTGTATTTGGGATCTGAATATTTACCCATGAAGTTTTTCCATCTCGTACCTACTTCTGTGACTGAGACAATTGTCTTCTGATAAGTCATCGTATCTCCATAAAAGTCAAATGTGGTGCCACGAGATGCATAAGGGACATATTTTAACGAGTCAAGATTAATACCCATAGACGTTATAGAGTCCAATGCATTGGTATACAATGTCTTGTACACATATTTTGATTCATTGGTTGGATCTTCTGGATCTTCAAATACCTGTACAAAAGGAATCGAATCAACCTTAAGGACTTGAATCAACGTATCAAAATTATGAGCAAAAGCGCCTGTAATTGATCGATAGACCTCTTGACTCTCTCGTATTTGAGTCAGTCTATCTGCTACAGCGTCTTTTCTAGCCTCCTTTTGAGCATTGAAAGCAATAGGTTCATTGATACCACTATACAGTAAATATCCAGCTACAACGATTGCTACTAAGAGAATTATGTTGATTATATACTTCATTTTGTTTCCGTAAGTTTTTGAATATGTACAATATTACTAATTTTCACCGAAATTGCGGTCCTCATATAATCCAAAATTCAACATAAATCGAAATCATTTTGAATCCTACTATTCTTGCCATCGAGTCATCCTGTGATGATACCTCTATTGCCGTCTTGAAAGAAGATGCAATTCTGTGTAATTTAGTTGCATCACAGTCTATTCATAAAAAGTACGGAGGTATAGTCCCCGAAGTCGCTTCACGGCAACATTTACTGCATATTGTGCCTCTATTGGATCAGGCTTATGAAGAGGCTGGAATTCTGCAAAGTGAATTAGATGCTATCGCATTTACCAGAGGTCCTGGGCTACTGGGCAGTTTGATTGTAGGTGTCAGCTTTGCTAAAGCTCTATCGCTGAGCTTAGATATCCCCCTGATAGAAGTGAATCATATGCAAGCTCATGTATTGGCTCATTTTATAGATGATCCTAAGCCAGCATTTCCATTTTTATGCCTCACGGTGTCTGGTGGCCATACTCAGATCGTACTGGTGAAGTCTCATCATGAGATGGAGGTGATCGGTAGGACATTAGACGATGCAGCAGGAGAAGCATTCGATAAGTCAGGTAAGATGCTTGGCTTAGACTATCCTGCAGGCCCTTTGATTGATAAGTATGCAAAGTTAGGTAAACCCACTTACAGCTTCACAGAACCTGATGTCAAAGGGCTGGACTTTAGTTTCAGTGGTCTCAAAACAGGTATACTGTACTTCCTTAGAGATCAGCAAAAGTTAGATCCTGAGTTCATCAGGAACAATAGAAATGATATCTGTGCCTCTATTCAAGATAGAATATGTACTATCCTTATTAACAAATTAAAAAAAGCTGCGGAACATACAGGCATCGCAGAAATAGCGATAGCTGGTGGAGTCTCTGCTAATTCTGGACTAAGGTCGCTAATAGAATCTACTGGTAAAGAATTGGGATGGAATACCTACATTCCTCAATTCCAATACTGTACTGATAATGCTGGAATGATCGCTATCGCTGCGAAGTATAAATACCTGAGTCAAGAATTTGTCGGACTGGATATAGCGCCACAGGCGCGGATGGTCATTTGATATTAAGTCTACTATGTCTCTGTAAAAATACCTGACTTGTAATAATAGTGAGCCTGCTTAGACTACTATAGTCTACAAACCTGTAATTGAAGAAAGGGGTATTCAGAAGTAAAGCATAAACACATTTTCTATAGATGCAAAGCTTACTTGCACTCGCCGTGCGGGCCTTAC
>ENA-ORXT01001145-ORXT01001145.1-marine-metagenome-genome-assembly--contig:-NODE-1145-length-37008-cov-60.359129_pt1 | contig 37008 bp, 38 predicted proteins | sample MGYA00237868_ERZ511482 | MGnify/ENA metagenome assembly ERZ511482 | reverse complement strand
TCGACCTCGAGCCCGGAGGCGACCGAGGTTTGCGACAGATCGACGAGCAGGCTCTCGATGTCGGTCTTGTTCGGCAGCTGGCGAAGCATGACGTTGAAGGTCTTCTTCATCTCGGCGAGCTGCTCGACGTAGGCCGTGCGGTTGGCCGCCTTGGACTGCTCGCTGTCGAACGTCCGGCGGAGATCGATCTCTTCCCGCTCGACGGTCGTCAGCTTGTCGAACTGCGGCAGCACCATGTACCAGTACATCGCGCCGATGACGGCCGCGCAGGCGAGAACGACCAGGAAGATCCGCAGGAGGACCGGCGCCGTTCCGATGCGCTTGAAGTCCTCGCCGTCGACCTTCTGCAGCTCGGCGATCGTGTCGCTAAATGCCATCGGTGTTCTCCTCTTCGGCGTCGGGTCGTTCCTGTACGACGCCCAGGCGGAAGTTGCTGATGCGATCCTCCTTGCCCTGCTCGATGACCTCGAGTCGCGGCTGGGTGAAGTAGTCGCTACGGTCCATGCGGCGCATCAGCGCGGAGACTCTCGCGTTCGATTCCGCCTTGCCCTCGAGCACCAGCTGCGTCTCGCCGACCTGCTTCATCGCGGTCAGGTACACACCGTCCGGCAGACGCTGGGCCAGCTCGTGGAAGGTATGGACGATCTGCGGCCGACTGCCCTGCAGCTGCTGGATGATCTCCATGCGGGCGAGCAGGTTGTTCTTGGTGTCCTCGAGCGCCTCGATCTCCTTGAGCTCGGCCTGGAGGAGGTTGATCTCGGTCGTCAGGCGCGCGTTTCTCTGCGCCTGATGATCCACCTTGCCCTCGGCGAACTTGAAGCCGCCGAAGCCGATGCCGGCGGCTACCGCCATGCACAGCCCGAGCACGACGTAGAACTCGTTGTTCTTCTCGCGCCGGTGCGTCTCGCGCCACGGCAGCAGGTTGATGCGGGTGCTCATCGCTCGACTCCCCTGAGTGCGAGGCCGCAGGCGATCATCATCGCCGGGCCGTCGTCCTTGAGGCGTTGGGCCGGGATATCGGAGCCGACGCTCATCTCGCCGAAGGGGTCGGCCAGGATGGTCGGCGTGCCGATGCGTTGCTCGATCAGCTCGGTGACACCGGGGATGCCGGTGGAACCGCCGGCGAGCACGATCTGGTCGACGTAGTCGTTCTTGTCGGCCGAGAAGAAGAACTGCAGGAAGCGGTTGGCCTGCTGCACCATCAGGTCGCGGAAGGGCGTGAGCACTTCGGGGTCATAGTTGTCGGGGAGTCCGCCGACGCGCTTGACCCGTCCGGCATCCTCGTAGGAGAGGCCGTAGCGGCGCATGATCTCCTCGGTGAGCTGCTTGCCGCCGAAGGGCTGCTCGCGGGTGTAGATCAGGCTCTGGTCACGCAGCACGCACAGGCTGGTCATGCTCGCGCCGACGTCGAGTATCGCGACCGTCTGGCCGACGCCCTCGTCCGGCACCTGGTGCTTGATCAGCTGGAAGGCGCCCTCCATCGTGTAGGGCTCCACGTCGACGATCTTCACGTCGAGTCCGCCGATCTCGGCCGCGGCAGTGCGATCCTCGACGTTCTCGCTGCGGGAGGCGGCGAGCAGCACGTCCACCATGCCGATCTGCTCCTCGGACTCGCCCATGACGTGGAAGTCGAGGTTCACCTCCTCGAGCGCGTAGGGGATGTACTGGTCGGCCTCGAGCTGGATCTGTGCATCCATCTCGTGCGGCTTCAGATCGTCGGGCATCTGGATCACCTTGGTGATCACCATCGCGCTCGGCACGGCGACCGCGCAGGCCCGCGTCCGGGTGCCGGAGCGCTTGACCGCCCGCCGGATCGCGTCGCCCACCGCCTCGACGTCCTGGAGGTTCTTCTCCGTGACGGCGTTCGCGGGGAGCGGCTCGACGGTGTAGCTGACCACCTTGTGGCCCTTCTTCGTCGGCTTGAGCTCGAGGAGCTTCACCGAGGTCGCGGTGATGTCAAGGCCGACGAGCCCTGGGTTCCTGGATGAGATTTTGAGTGCCATGTCAGGGTTTAGCGCCCGGTTCGGGAGAATCCTTAGGCCCGTTTGAAGCCTTCGTTTCCGTCGACCGAGCGCCCGTCCTCCGTCTGTATCCGGGCGATGCAAGGGGTGGCGCCGCGAGCGATTCGCGATGCCGTTCCGGGGCGTCTCGTCGTTCGGAGGGTCGGCGCGCCCCGCGCTCGCCGTCTCCGTCGTGGTCGCTGCCACGCCCGTTTCCGGGCGTGTCGCACGTGTCGAACGTCGACTGACCCGAAAATCGGCCCGTCGGGGTGTGTCTATCGGGCAACCGACACCGGGATTTACCGGTGGCCCGGGTTCGCGAGCGGTATGATCCGGCGTTCCGAGATCCCAGTCGGCAGCTCCATGCCCCCATCCTCTTCCCGCTCCCGCCGACGACGTCGCTCTCGACGCGCCGCCAACCCGTCTGCCGGCCGGCGACGCCGCTCACCTTTCAAATGGCTTGCCAAGTGGCTGGCGATCTCCGTGATCACCGTCACGGTTCTCGGCGCCATCGGTCTGGCCTACCTGTACGACTCGCTGGCCGACGACCTGCCCGATGTCGCTTCCCTGCAGGAGGTGCAGCTGCAGATGCCGCTGCGCATCTACACCGCCGAGGGCGAGCTGATCGCCGAGTACGGCGAAAAGCGGCGTGAGCCCGTGCAGATATCGGCCGTGCCGCAGAGCCTTCGCGACGCCATCGTCTCCTCGGAGGACAAGCGCTTCTACGACCACCCCGGGGTCGACTGGCAGGGCCTCGCGCGCGCAGGCCTCTACCTCGCCCGCACGGGACGGATGGGGCCGGGCGGCAGCACCATCACCATGCAGGTGGCGCGTAACTTCTTCCTGACCAACGAGCGCACCTACAAGCGGAAGATCCGGGAGATCTTCACGGCGCTGCGCATCGAACGCCTCCTCGCCAAGGACCAGATCCTCGAGCTCTATGTCAACAAGATCTACCTCGGCAATCGTTCCTACGGGTTCGCCGCGGCCTCCCGGGTCTACTACGGCAAGAAGATCGGCGATCTCGAGCTGGCCGAATCGGCCATGCTTGCCGGTCTCCCGAAGGCGCCTTCGCGCTACAACCCTGTCGTCAATCCCGAACGCGCGCTGATCCGCCGCGACTACGTGCTGGGTCGCATGCACGACGACGGCCGGATCGACGAGGCCAGCTACCGGGCGGCACTGGCCGCCCCGGTGACGGCCACGCTCCACTACTCGCGGCCCGAGGCCGAGGCGGCCTACATCGGCGAGATGGCACGTGCCCGCGTGCAGCAGCTCTTCGGTGACGGCTGGGCGTCGGCGGGCTACAACGTCTTCACCTCCATTCGCTCGACGGACCAGCGCGCGGCCAATCGCGCGCTTCGCGGCGCGCTCTTCGACTACGAGGCCCGGCACGGCTTCCGCGGCCCGGTCACGACCCTCGACGCGGTCGTCCTCGACGATCCCCAGACGCTGCTCGAGGCGCTCGACGACCTGCCCAGCCCGGGCGGACTGACGCCTTCGGCGGTGATCGCGAGCGATGCCGTCAGCGCGTCGCTCGTCGCGGCCGACGGTGCCGAGTACGCGCTCGCGCTCGCCGACGTCGAATGGGCCCGGGAACGCCTCGATGTCGACCGCAGGGGCGACGAGATCACCGCGGTCGATCAGGTGCTCGCCGTCGGCGATGTCGTGATGCTGACGGTCGACGAGGACGGCACGGCGCGCTTCGTCCAGGAGCCGGGGGTCGAGGCGGCCTTCGTCGCCATGGCGCCCGACAGCGGTGAGATCACGGCGCTGGTCGGCGGTTTCGACTACTACCGCAGCAAGTTCAACCGGGTCACCCAGGCGCGGCGGCAGCCGGGGTCGACATTCAAGCCCTTCATCTACTCGGCCGCGCTCGCGGCGGGCGACACGCCGGCGACCATCTACAACGATGCCCCGGTGGTCTTCCACGACGACGCGCTCGAGGGCGAATGGCGCCCCTCGAACTACAGCGGGCGCTTCTACGGGCCGACCCGTCTGCGCGAAGCGCTGGTCAAGTCGCGGAACCTCGTCTCCATCCGGGTGCTTCGAGAGATCGGCGTGCCGTTCGCGATCGAGCATTCCCGCCGCTTCGGCTTCGAGGAGAAGAACCTGCCGCCGGACCTGTCGCTCGCGCTCGGCAGCGCGGCGGTCACGCCCATGGAGCTCACCACCGCCTTCGCCGTGTTCGCCAACGGCGGTTACCGCGTGCAGCCGCATTTCATCGATCGCATCGAGGACCCTCGCGGGCGGGTCGTCTACGCGACCCCGAAGGTCGTGCTCTGCGACGACTGCGACACCGGCCTCGAAAGCCCGCTGCGAGCCGAGATGGACGCCGAACTCGAGGCACCGCCCGCGAACGCGCAGACCGACGACTCCGTGATCGTCATCGACGCGTCGGGTGAGGTCGAGCAGACCATCGTCGCCGAAGGCGCCGACGAGCCGGCGACGCCCGACCCGTCGGTGATGCCCCCCGATACCGTCGACGCCCCGCGCGTGCTCGACGCGCGCAACGCCTGGCTGATGGGCAGCATGATGCGCGAGGTCGTGCAGCGCGGCACGGCAAGGCGGGCCGGCGAGGCACTTCAGCGACGCGATCTCGGGGGCAAGACCGGGACGACGAACAACCAGCTCGATGCCTGGTTCGCAGGCTTCAGCGACCAGGTGGTCGCCTCGGCCTGGATCGGCTCGGACGGACTCGATCCGCTTGGCCGTGGCGAGGCGGGCGGCATCGCCGCGCTGCCGATGTGGACGGCGTTCATGGCCGAGGTCTTGAGCGGCATGCCCGAAAGCGACCTCGTCGAACCCCCCGGAATCGAGACCGTGCGCATCGACGCGCGCACCGGTGAGCCCTCGGCCGGCGACGGCACGCTGCTCGAGATCTTCATGGCCGACAACCTGCCGGCATCCGCCGACGGGCGTCCGGTCCTCACCGGCAGCGACGGGGACACGACGGACCAGGACGAGACGCCTGCACCGGTCGAGAAGACGACGCGCGAGCGAATCAAGGAAGTCGAACAGCTGTTCTGATTTACAGTAGACTGGTGGCAGCCTCCGCATCGTGATGCCTGCCATGCATGAAAGTCCCCTCGTCCGCCGCGGCCGGGGCGCGTCGAGCAACGTCGACGGCCGCTTCGAGTCCTCGCAGCGCGTCGACGTCGACGACGGCTGGCAGCAAGCCGTCGAGAGCGATACCGCCCTCCGTACCCGCTGGCGCGACGATCGGGCGCGGAGCGTCATCACGCGCAACGACTCCCCCGACCTGAGCTTCGACCGGTCCATCAACCCCTATCGGGGTTGCGAGCACGGCTGCGTGTACTGCTACGCGCGCCCTTCCCACGCCTACCTCGGGCACTCGCCGGGCCTCGATTTCGAGCGTCTGCTCTACGCCAAGCGCGGCGCGGCCGAGCGACTGCGCGAGGAGCTGCGCCGACCGGCCTATGTCACGCGCGGCGGCGGCATCCGGCCGATCGCCCTCGGAGTCAACACCGATGCCTGGCAGCCGCTGGAACGCGAGCTCGGGATCACCCGCGCGATTCTCGAGGTGCTGCTCGAGGCGCGTCATCCGGTCTACCTGATTACCAAGGCTTCGCTGGTCGAGCGCGACCTGGACCTGCTGGCGGCGCTGGCCGAGCAGAATCTCGTCATCGCAACGATCACGTTGACGACGCTCGAGCACGAGCTGGCCCGGCGGCTGGAGCCTCGCGCCACGGCACCGGCTCGGCGGCTGCGCACGATCAGCACGCTGGCTGCGGCCGGCATCCCGGTGCGAGTCTCCATCTCGCCGGTCATTCCCGCCCTGAACGAGCACGAGATAGAGGGCCTGATGGCAGCGGCTGCCGATGCCGGTGCGGTCGGGGCCAGCGCGATCCTGCTCCGCTTGCCGCACGAACTCTCGACGTTGTTCCCGGAATGGCTGGACGCACACTACCCGCTGCGCAAGTCGCGGGTGCTGAAGGCGCTGCGCTCGGTGCGCGGCGGTGCGCTGAACGACAGCGGTTTCGGCGCGCGTTTTCTCGGGGAGGGACCGCGAGCGGCCCTCATCCGCGCACGCTTCGAGCGTGCCGCGAGGCAGCACCGGCTCGCCTTCGGGCGCCAACCCTTCACGCTGGATACCACGCGGTTCCGGCCCCCGCGTCCGGCGCGAGAGAACAGCCAGCTCGAGCTGTTCGAGGCCGGGTGAGCGGAAGGGTCACAGCCTGTCACGGACCTCGTAGACTGGCGGCATGCCAGTCGATCCTCGTGCCGTGCCTGATGCCGCTGTCGACTCCCGTCCGGCCCCGCACCCGAATCGCGTCGAGGCGTTGGCCGGCGCACGCGCGACGCTGACCATCCTGCCGGCCATCGCGCCGTTCGCCGCCCTGTACGGCGCGCTCGCCACCGCGGCGGGATTCGCGCCGTCCGACACCCTGATCGCCAGTGCGACGATCTTTGCCGGGGCGAGCCAATACCTGATGCTCGACATGCTCGGGCAGGGCCTCTCGAGCGGCGCGATCCTGCTCGCGGTGCTCGCGGTCAACTTTCGCCACGTGTTGTACTCGGCGGCGCTCGGGCGACGTCTCGGGCGTTTCTCGACCGCCGGGAAGGCGCTGGCCTTCCAGCTGCTGGTCGACCCGACCTTCGCCGCCGCCGAACAGCGCGCCCGGACGGTTGGCACGCTCGCCCCCGCCTGGTACTTCGGCTACGGGCTGACGGTCTACGTCGCCTGGATGGTCGCGAACGTCGTCGGCATCGCCTCGGGTCGTCTGCTCGAGGATCCGGCCCGCTACGGGCTCGACTTCATCCTGCCGCTCTACTTTCTCGGCGTGCTGCTCGGATTCCGCGCCGCGCACGGTTTCGTGGTGGTACTCGCGACGAGCGCCCTGGTATCGATCGGCGTCCACGAGACGCTGGGCGCACCCTGGCATCTCCCGGCGGGCGCACTCACCGGACTGGCCGTCGCCGCCGCGCGGAGCCGCCCACCGCTCGCCGAGGCGACGGTGGAGGGAGCGTGAGCGACGGCATCGACACGGACGGGCTACTCACGCTGATCCTCGCCTGCGCGGCGCTCACGTACGCCGCCCGGGTCGGCGGGCACCTGATTCTCGCGCGTTTGCCGCAGGTGCCGCATCGGCTCGAGGCGGCGCTGAACGCGGTGCCGATCGCCGTGCTGGGCGCGCTGATCGCGCCGGCGATCGCGACGACCGGACCCGCGGAGGCGCTGGCCGCGCTGGTCGCCGGGCTCGTCGGGCTTCGTCTGTCGGCGACCTGGGTCGTCGCGCTGGGGGTCGTGACCCTGCTCGTCGCGCGCAGCCTCGGCGGTTGACCCGCATTACCGAGTCGTAGCCGGGGCGTCAGGTGAGGGCAACGCCGCGAGCCGATGGTAGGCATCACTCGAGCTGCACAGATCGTCTCCCGAAGGCCGTGGCCATGTCCGCCACCGACCGTTCGTCCCGTCAACTGTCCAATTCGGGTCGCGCCAGGATGCGTTCCGCGGTTCGCGCGAGTCTTCTGGCCATGCCGCTCGCGCTCGCCGTCGAGCCTGTCGCGGAGGCCACGAACTCGACGCGCGCTTGCCACGCGGCGGCACGCAGTCGCGACGGCCATGCCGTCCGTGACGAACTCGATCTGGCGCTGGGCGAGGCCTGGTCAAGGCGATCGTCGAGCTCCACGGCAGCGACCTGGTGCTCTCGGACAACCCGCCTGGCCTGACGGTGACCGTGACGTTCGCCGCGCCCCCCGAGGGCGCTTGACGGCCGTCACGTCACGGCGGCGGGCGCCGGCAGGATGGGGCGAGTGAAGCTGCGCTCGTAGGAGACGATGCAGCGGGTGCGCTTCGCGTACTCCAGAGCGGCTTCGCACTCGGCGTCGCTGTGCGATTTCCTGCGGTAGTTCTCGTAGGCCGCCAGGGAGTCGAAGCTGAACAGCGCGTAGGCGATGTCGCTCGGCCCCTCGTGCGGCAGGAAATAGCCGTGATGGACGCCGCCGAAGCGCGCCACCAGCGGTAGCCACATCCGTGCGTAGGACTCGAACTCGCCGACCTTGTATGGGTCGAGCCGGTAGCGAATCGTGCAAGTGATCATCGACGCTGCCCCTCAGCGCGCGCTGAGCGCTCGCACCGCCTCGACCATGACGCCCAGATGCTCGGGGTTCACGAACTGATGGATGCCGTGGCCGAGATTGAACACGTGGCCGGGCCCGCTACCGTAGCTGTCGAGCACTCGCTGAACGTTCGTGCGGATGCTGTCCGGCGAGCCGTACAGCACCGAGGGGTCGAGGTTGCCCTGCAAGGCGACCCGGTCGCCGGTCAGTGCGCGGGCGGTGGCGAGGTCGGTAGTCCAGTCCACACCGAGCCCGTCGCAACCGGTGTCCGCCATCGCGTCGAGCCACGCGCCGCCGTTCTTCGTGAACAGCACCACCGGCACGCGCCGCCCGTCGGCCTCGCGCGTCAGGCCGTCGACGATCTTCTGCATGTAGGCCAGGGAGAACTCGCGATAGTTCGCCGGCGACAGCACGCCGCCCCAGGTGTCGAACACCATCAGGGATTGCGCGCCGGCCTCGACCTGCGCGTTCAGGTAGGCGATGACCGCATCGGCCGTCTTGTCGAGCATCGCGTGCAACGTCGCCGGATCCGAGAAGAGCATGCTCTTCACCTTCGAGAAATCCTTGCTGCCGCCGCCCTCGACCATGTAGGTCGCGAGCGTCCACGGGCTGCCCGAGAAGCCGATCAGGGGCACGCGTCCGTCGAGTTCCCGGCGGATGGTGGACACCGCGTCCATGACGTAGCGAAGCTTGTCGGTCGGGTCCGGAACGGGCAGGGCCACGACATCGGCGCGGGTCCGGACGGGACGCTCGAACTTCGGGCCCTCGCCCGTCTCGAAGTGCAAGCCCAGTCCCATCGCGTCGGGGATGGTCAGGATGTCCGAGAACAGGATCGCCGCATCCAGGTCGAAGCGGTCGATCGGTTGCAGCGTCACCTCACAGGCGAGATCCGGCGTGCTGCAGAGTGTCATGAAGTCGCCGGCCTGCTTGCGCACCGCCAGGTATTCCGGCAGGTAGCGCCCCGCCTGGCGCATGACCCACACGGGCGTTCGCTCGACGCTCTCGCGGGCGAGGGCGCGGAGGTACAGGTCGTTCTTCAGGGGCGCGTTCATGACGGGTCTCTCGGCGGGCTCGGGGTCTTGCTCGGGGTCGTGCTCGGGTCAATCAGATACGCGGGACGAAGCGGCGAGCGCCCGTCGGGCGACCGTCAGGCCGACACGGCCTGCGGGGCAACGCGCGCGACGGCATCGCTCGCGAGGTAGCGGACGATCCCCTCGGCTGCGTTCCGGCCCTCGAACACGGCCGTCACGACGAGGTCCGAGCCGCGCACCATGTCCCCGCCCGCGAACACCTGCGGGTTGGTAGTCTGGTGCGAGAAGCCCACGAGCGGTGCGCCACCGGCACTACCCGGCGCACCCTCGCCACCCGGCGCGATCACGCGACCGCGGTCGTCGGTCTCGATGCCGAATTCGTCGAACCAGCTCGCCGGGCTCGGACGGAAGCCGAAGGCGATGACGACCGCGTCCGCCGGGATCACTTCCTCGCTGTCGGGTACCTCCTCGGGCATGCGGCGTCCTCGCGCGTCCGGCGTGCCGAGGCGGGTCTTCACGACCTTCACGCCGCGCACCTCGCCGTCCTCGCCGACGATAGCGACCGGCTGACGGTTCCAGAGAAAGGTCACGCCTTCCTCCTTCGCGTTCTTCACCTCGCGACGGGAACCCGGCATGTTCTTCTCGTCGCGACGGTAGGCACAGGTGACCGAACTGGCCCCTTGCCGGATGGAGGTGCGGTTGCAGTCCATCGCGGTGTCACCGCCGCCGAGCACGACGACGCGCTTGCCCTCGAGATTGACGAAGTTGGTTTCGTCGCGGTCCCAGCCGTACTGGAAGTTGACGTTCGAGATCAGGAAGGGCAACGCCTCGTGCACGCCGCCGAGGTCCTCGCCCTCGAAGCCGCCGCGCATGGAGGTGTAGGTGCCGGTGCCGAGGAAGACCGCGTCGTACTCGTCGAGCAGGGACCGGAACGACACGTCGCGGCCGACCTCGACGCCCAGGCGGAACTCCACGCCCATGCCTTCCATGATCTCGCGGCGCGTGAACACCACCTCCTTCTCGAGTTTGAACGGTGGAATGCCGTAGGTGAGCAATCCGCCGATCTCGGAGTAGCGGTCGTACACGACGGCCTGCACGCCGTTCCGGGCAAGGACGTCCGCGCAGGCGAGCCCGGCCGGCCCCGCCCCGACGATCGCGACCCGATGGCCGCTCGGCACCACGTTGGACAGATCCGGACGCCAGCCCTGCTTGAGTGCCTCGTCGGTGATGTATTTCTCGACCGAGCCGATGGTGACCGCGCCGAAGCCGTCGTTCAGCGTGCAGGCGCCTTCGCACAGCCGGTCCTGCGGGCAGACCCGGCCGCACATCTCCGGCAGGGAATTGGTGCGGTGGGACATCTCGGCGGCCTCGAACAATTTGCCCTCCTGCACGAGCTTCAACCAGTTCGGGATGTAGTTGTGCACGGGGCACTTCCACTCGCAATACGGATTGCCGCAGGACAGACAGCGGCCGGACTGCTCGGCCGCGCGATCCGCGTCGAACTGGCCGTAGATCTCACGGAAGTTCGCGACCCGCTTGAGCACCTTGTACTTCTTCGGGTCCTTTCTCGGCGCGTCGAGGAACTGGAAGGTCATGTCGCTCATGCAAGGTCTCCCGAGAGTGCGTTGCGCGGATTCGACGAGGTGCCAGGAGAGAGAGCCCGCCGGGTCCGCGCGCGAATGGGGCGATCGTGCCAGACCCGGTTCCGCGTGTCGGCTGCGGGTTCGTGCGTGCGGGCCGGGCGGTCGTGCTCGGACGGTCGTGCCAAGGCGTTCTTGATCAGGCGTTCAGCCGGTCCTTGATCTGCCGGCTGACGGCGCTCATGTCGGCGCGGCCCTGGAGCTGCGGCTTCACCGCGCCCATGACCTTGCCCATGTCCTTCACGGAGGCGGCACACGTCTCTACCACCGCCTGCTCGACGATCGCGTCGATCTCGGCGTCGGTGAACGGCGTCGGCAGGTAGTCGGTGAGGATCAGGATCTCCGATTCTTCCTGTGCGACCAGATCGTCGCGCCCGGCCTTGCTGTACTGGGCGATGGATTCGCGACGCTGCTTGACCAGCTTGTCGAGAGTGGCCAGCGTCGCGGTCTCGTCGAGCGTTACCCGCTCGTCGACTTCGCGCTGCTTGATCGCGGCCGAGACGAGACGCAGCGTGGCGAGGCGGGGCTTGTCGCCCGCCTTCATCGCGGTCTTGATGTCGTCCAGCACACGCTGGCGGGTATCGCTGTCGGCAGGGCTCATGGTTGGCCTCGGTCGGCGGGTGTCGCCCACGCGGTGTGCTCGCCCCTCGCTTTCACGGGCAGCCGAACAGCCCCGTACCAGCTGTCGGGCCGGCGCGTGGAGCGGGGACGGGGATGGTCGGCGGCGCGGGGGCCGGCCCCGCGCCACGGAATCAGTACAGCCGAACGCGCCGGCCGGATTCCTTGGACAGCTTCTTCTGATGACGCTTGACGGCGGCGGCGGCCTTGCGCTTGCGCTCGGTCGTCGGCTTCTCGTAAAACTCGCGGCGGCGGGTTTCGGTCAGCACGCCCGCTTTCTCGCAGGAGCGCTTGAAACGGCGCAGCGCCATCTCGAAGGGTTCGTTCTCTTTGACGCGAACTGACGGCATTCGGTGCGGCCTCGAAGAAGGGCAGGGTTGCCGGCAGCCGAAAACGGCAGCGGCAGGAATGGGGAAAAGCTCACTATCATAGCGTTCTTCGGAGTGGAAACTCAAACCATGCGTGTTTCATGATCGTCCTCGGCTGCGAGAGCTCCTGTGACGAGACCGGACTGGCGGTCTACGACACCGAGCGCGGCCTCCTCGCCGACGTGCTGCACAGCCAGGTCGACCTGCACGCACTCTACGGCGGCGTGGTCCCCGAACTCGCCTCGCGCGATCACGTGAGACGGCTCGTGCCGCTCGCTCGGCGGGCGCTCGCCGAGGCGGAGGTGGCCACCGTCGACCTCGGTGGCGTGGCCTACACCGCCGGTCCGGGACTGTCCGGCGCGCTGCTGACAGGCGCACTTGCCGCCCGCGCGCTCGGCTGGGCACTGGACGTGCCGACGCTCGCCGTGCATCACATGGAAGGGCACCTGCTCTCGCCGATGCTCGAGCCCGAGGTGCCGACCTTTCCCTTCGTCTGTCTGCTCGTCTCGGGCGGGCACACCCAGCTGGTGCGGGTGGACGGCATCGGGCGCTACCGCCTGCTCGGGCAGTCGATCGACGACGCGGCGGGTGAGGCCTTCGACAAGACCGCCAAGATGCTCGGACTGCCCTATCCGGGCGGAGCGGCGCTCGCGCGGCTCGCCGACGCCGGCGATGATGAAGCGGTCCCCATGCCGCGCCCGATGCTGGGCCGCCCCGGCCTCGACTTCAGCTTCAGCGGCTTGAAGACCGCTGCCGTCACGCGCTTGCGGGCGTTCGAAGAGGCCGCGACGGCGGGCGTGGAGGTGGGCGCGGCGTCGGACGGGACGGCGGACGAGAAGGCAGGCGGCAAGGCAGACGAGAAGGCGGGTCGGGCGGCGAATCAGGAGACGGGTCCGGCGGCAAGCCGGGCGCGTTTCGAGGCGGATCTCGCGGCCGGGTTCGAGGCCGCGATCGTCGACGTGCTCGCCGAGAAATGTCGACGCGCCCTCGTGCAGGAGTCGCTGACGACGCTGGTCGTCGCCGGCGGCGTCAGCGCGAACCGGCGGCTGCGTGCGGCGCTCGAGGGCGTCGCCGTAGAGCGCGGCGGGCGCCTGTACTGCCCGCGCCCGGCGTTCTGCACCGACAACGGTGCCATGATCGCGCTCGCCGGTGCGTTGCGCCTCGCGGCCGGGGAATGCAGCGACCTCTCGGTGACGATCCATCCGCGGTGGCCGCTGGATGCGCTGACGCCCGTGGCCGACGCCGGATAGCGACGCTTGACGCGGACTGCACACACCGAGGCCGGCCGAGTGTGGCGGCGTGCGGCGGCGTGCGGCGGCGTGCGGCCGGTATACGCACGGGCCGCCACACGGCTCCCGACCGGTGCGAGCGCGCTCAGCCCAGCGGCCGCAATCCCCAGGCGATCGCGAGCATGACGCAGCCGATCACGCCATCCAGCACGCGCCAGGCGAGCGGGCGCGCGAACAGCGGCTGCGCCAGACGGGCGCCGAAGCCGAGGGCGAAGAAGAACACGAAGGAGGCGAGCATCGCGCCGGCAGCGAAGGCCGCACGCTCCCCCTCGAAGCGGGTCGCCACAGAGCCGAGCAGCACCACGGTGTCGAGGTAGACATGCGGGTTCAGCCAGGTGAGCCCGAGGCAGGTGACCAACGCCACCCGCCAGGAGGGCGCCGCCCGCTCGCTCGCCGCCAATGCCTCACCGCTCCCGCGCCAGGCGGCGCGTAACGCGCGGAGGCCGTAGACAACGAGGAAGGCGATGCCCGCGAAGCGGAACACCGGGTCGACCCACGGGGCGGCCGCGACCAGCGCGCCGAACCCGGCGACCCCCGCGACGATCAGGATCGCATCCGACAGCGCGCAGGTCAGGGAGACGAGCAGGACGTGTTCGCCCCGGAGTCCCTGACGCAGCACGAACGCGTTCTGCGCGCCGATGGCAAGGATCAAGCTGAATCCGAGCAGGAATCCCTGGAGCGCGACCGGACCTGACATGGACAGACGTGTGGGCGACGAGAGCGCGAGCATAGCGACTTGGAAGGACTGACGCCGCGCTCTACCGGGGGTGCCGCTCGTCCTGGCGCCTCGTCAACGTGCGACCTTCTCCAGCAAGGCGACGTCGAACACCACGCCGGTGCCGGGCGTGTCCGGTGCGACGGCGAGGTGGTCCTCGACGACGAGCGGACGACGGGTGTAGCGATCTAACGGGAAGGCGTGCACCTCCACGAGTCCGGCGTACCGCTGCCCCGCGACAAGGCTGTGACGTGCAGCTCCTGCATGCCGTGGCTGCAGACCGGCACCTCGACGTCCTGCGCCATCGATGCCGCTTCCAGCCAGCCACTTGGGCCACCACAGTTCGACGCGTCCGGCTGCACGGAGCCGCTCTCGTTCATCGTGCTCCCGCGGCCCGTGCCGCTGCCTGCCGGCTACCCGTCTGGCTGCTCACGGCAGCCAGACGAGAGGCGGCGACGCCGATCAGCTTTCCGTGCTTACCGTGACGCCCGGCAAGCATTCGAAGCGTGTGCCTTCGTTGTCGAACGGCACGATCTCGACGAAGTAGGCGGCGCCCGGATCCAGCCCGTCGAGCAGGGCCATCGGCGTGTCGGTCGTCTGGAACAGCGCGCCGTCGACGAACACGTCGTAGCCGGTCACGCCCGTGCCGACATCGTCCCACATCAGCTCGAGCTCGGTGCTGCTCGCGCCGACGAAGACGTCGCCCGCATCGACCGGGCAATCGGTCGGGTCGTTCATGGGCATGCCGCCGTCGGCATCCATGTCCATGTCGCCCGCCATGTCACCGTCCGTGTCACCGTCCATCTCGCCGTTCATGTCGGTGTCCGTGTCACCGCCCATGTCGCCGTTCATGTCGCCGTTCGTGCCGCCGCCCGTGTCGGTGTCCATGTCGGCATCCATGTCGCCGTCCATATCGCCGTTCATGTCGCCGCCCGTGTCGGTGTCCATGTCGGCATCCATGTCGCCGTCGTTCATCGGCACCGGCGGCATGTCCGCGCTCGCGTTGCCCGGCGAGCCGGCGAGGGGTGTGGTGAGGTAGGGGAACCGCGCGTCGAACTGGCCGGCGTTCTGCGGCACGCCGTCGCTCAGCGGTGCGGTGCCGACCGGCGCGTCGCCCGGGGCGCAGAGCCCGAGGTTGTCGCCCTCGTCGCCGGCGGTGCCGCTCGCGTCCAGATCGAGCCCGATCGGGTGACAGAGTGCCCCCATCACCACGCGGAACGCGATGTCGGTGATGTCGTCGCCCGGGCGCCGCCCGTTGGGGAAGCCGGCGAGATCGCCACCGGCGACGCCGAGGTTCACCTGCGCGTCCTTCGCGGTGGCCGGGATGCCGGTGTTGAGGCGCAGCATCTCGGACGGGGTCACCGTGGCGAGCTGGTTCACGCCGGGGAAGCCGGTGAGGAAGGCGGTGACCAGGTCGGTGCGCGGGAGGTTGGACGGGGCGATGTTGCCCGGCGCGCCGAGCGGCTCGCGGAACAGCGCGTCGAGCAGCGCCGGCAGCGTGGGGTGGGTGACGTAGGTGGCGAACTGCCCGTCGTCGGCCGGCTCGCTGGCGTTGAACAGATCCTTGTCGGGCAGCCCGATCACGACCTCGTTGACCAGCGGCGAGCCGAGCCGGGAGACCTGCTGGTAGTGCCCGGAGTAGTTGATCGGCTGCTGGTAGGTGGGGGAGCCGTCGAGGGTCTGGGTGGCACGCACGCTCGAGGTGGTCCAGGCACCGATGACGCCGTTGCCGTCCCCGACGAGGCAGTCCTTGTGGACCTCGACGGCAAGCGAGGTGATGTTCTTGTCGGCCAGGTCGTCGCCGGCGGGGTCGTCCGGGGTGGCGTCGGCGAGGGGGACGAAGTTGACCAGGTCGAAGATCTCGCCGAGGGCGATGGAGAAGCTGTCCTTGCGCTGTCCGGCGAAGACGCGGCCGCGGTTGACGCCTTCGGCGCACTGCTCGAACTCGACGTCGTAGTAGATCTCGCCGGTATTGGTGAGGCTGGCGACGTAGTTGTCGTAGCCGCCGGGGAAGCTCTTGGCGCCGACGTTGTCGAGGGGGAGGCCGAGGATGCGCTCGCCGGACTCGGGGCGTCGGGACCAGCCGGGGTTCATGTCGCGACGGCCGCCGAGGGTGGTGCCGACGGAGTAGGTGTCGTTGACGTTGAGCACGGCGCGGTTGTCGCCGCGGCCGAGGGGGGCGATGTTCTTGAGGGGGACGGGGACCATCCGGTCGCCGATCTGGAGGGCGAGGCCCTGCTCGTCGTTGCGCAGGCCCTGGCTGAAGTCGAACAGGAAGGTCATGTCCTCGACCGCGTCGCCGTCGTTGTCGATGTGGATCTCGTAGATGGCGTCGGGGTTGAGGGGGAAGTAGTTCGGACCGCCGTAGGCGTCCTGGAGAGGCTGGTAGTTGGCGATGAGGGTGACGTAGTCCTCGCGCCCGCTCTCGTAGCTCATGAAGGCGTAGAAGTCGGTGGCGTCGAGCCGGGGGCGGCTCTTGATGAACGGCGCCTCGGCGTGCGAGGAGGCGAGGGCGGCGCCCGCGCTGCCGAGCAAGAGTGTCGCCGACACGGCGAATGCCGTCGTCCTGACCTGGGATTTCATCGCGAATGCTGCTCCATGTACGTGCACGTTCCCGCGGCCGCGACAACGTGTTGCCTGCGCCGGACGCGCGACGGGCGTCGGTGATCGGAAGAGCGAAACCGGGTTCGCCCGGACCTTGTACGCCGTCGATTCGCCGCGGGATGCAGCCGACCGACACGGCCGCGAGACGGCGCCCCGGTCGTGCACGGCCACCCGTTCCGCCCCGGCGGGTCGCGTGCGGTCCGCGCCCGACGCATCCGCCCGCCGTACCGCCACGTTAAGCTGCTACCGGCACGACGCACGCTGACGCGTCGCGCTCTCATCTTGCCAGGAGAAACAGTGCGATGAACGACACGGGCCACGACGCGGTGGGCACGGCAGCGAGGAGCGCTCTCTCGACGGCTCGCGTCCGCACGGGCGCCATCCGTCGATCGAGGCTTCGGCTGCTGCCCGAGCGGCCACTCCGGGACCTGCTGGCTCCGCTGGTGGCGGCGCTGCTCGTCAGTCTCTCCGTCGCGAACGCGTTCGCTGCCGAGCCGGATCTGTCGCGTTCGCGCACGAGCGACGAAGGCGCCTTTGTCGTTTCCATCGAGAGCCGCATCGAGCCGGTCCCGCTCAACACGCTGCACGCCTGGATGGTCAGTCTGGCGTCAGCGGACGGCACACCCGTCGAGGGCGCGATCTTCGAGGTCGATGGCGGCATGCCGATGCACGACCACGGGCTGCCCACCGCGCCCCGCGTCACCGAGGAACTCGGCGGGGGCAGCTACCTGCTCGAGGGCGTTCGGTTCCAGATGCCCGGCCATTGGGTCGTCAACCTGGACATCACCGCCGCCGGCGTGCAGGACTCGGTCACCTTCGAGCTCATGCTCTGAGACCGGTGGCGGCAGGAAGGAGCAGCGTCGCGCGTCGACGCGGGGTCGCCGTCCTGGCGGTGGCTGTCCTGACCGGCGCCGCCGCCGGCCTGTCCGGCGCCGGAGACGTGGCATGGTCCGAGGAGGAGCGCGCGACGTTGCGCTCGCTCTCCATCGACGCGCTGCCGCCGCTGCCGGCGTCGCCCGGCAACCCGGTGGCCGACGACCCTCGTGCGGTGAGCCTCGGCCACCGCCTGTTCTTCGATACACGATTGGGCGCCACCGACCAGGTGGCGTGTGCCACCTGCCACCAGCCGGACAACGGGTTTCGCGACGGGCTGGCGAGGGGCCGTGGGATGGGCGAGACCCGACGCCGCACGATGGGCCTGGTCGGCGCGGCCTGGAGCCCCTGGCTGTACTGGGACGGTCGCCGCGACAGTCTCTGGTCCCAGGCGCTGGAACCGCTGGAGGACCCGGACGAGCACGGCGGGACACGCCTGCGTCATCTGCGTCTGGTCGCCGATGACGCGGACTACCGCGTCGCCTACGAAGCGCTGTTCGGTGCGCTGCCCGACCTCGCCGACGACGTTCGCTTTCCGGCGTCCGCGGGACCGCGCGGGAGCGCGGCCGAGCGCGCGGCCTGGGAAGCGATGGACGCGGACGATCGCCGCGTCGTGTCGGCGGCCTTCGCGAACATCGGCCGCGCGCTCGAGGCCTATCAGCGGCGTCTGGCACCGGCGGCCGCGCCGTTCGACGAGTACGTTCGCGCGGTGCTCGACGGCGACGAGGTCAGGGCGGCAGCGGTGATGACGGACGAGCAGCGTGCCGGTCTTGCGCTGTTCATCGGCGAGGCTGACTGCCTGCACTGCCACAACGGACCGTTGTTCGCGAATGGCGAGTTCCACAACACCGGCATCTCGCCGACCGATCGATTGCCCGACGATCGGGGACGGGTCGAGGGTGTCAAGCTTCTGCTGGACGACGAGTTCAATTGCCTCGGGCCGTTCTCGGGCGCGGCCGAAAAGGCCTGCGGGGAGTTGTCCTTCGTCAAGACCCATGGCGTCGAGATCGTCGCGGCGTTCCGCACGCCGCCGCTGCGCAACGTGGTGTCCGCGGGCGGCCCCTACATGCACGACGGACGGTTCGACACGCTGCGCGAGGTGCTCGAACACTACGACGAGGCGCGTCCTACCCTCATCGCCGACGAACTGCAGCCGCTTGATCTGGACGAGGCGGAGTTCAGGCAACTCGAGGCTTTCCTCGGGACGCTCGACGGTCCGCTCGCCACACCTGGTGCCTTGCTGAGAGCGCCTTGACCGCACCTCGAGCGCGCCCTCGAGCGCCCCCCTGGCGTGCCTCGAGCGCGTCTTTCGAGCGCGCCTTTCGGGTGCGCCGATGTCGCGTCCGCCGTCCTCGGATCGTCTCCGGAATGCGCCAGGTCAGGGCTTCCGGCTTTCGCGCGACGCGCCCCTCGACATTTTCGACATGACTGCGTCCCGGTGCCGACTCAGCGCGTAATGGGTCGTGGAGTGTGCCACGGGCGCGTTCCGGCAAGACTGAATCGCTCCGCGTGGCAGCCGTCACCCGAGCTCGCGAAAGTACGCTGAAAACTGAAATTGGAGATCGGTATGTCGACACCCAGCAGGACCCAATTCCGCAAGCACTCGAGGTTTCGTCGCGCCGCGACGGGGTGCGCGGCGATCGCCGCCCTGGCGATTTCGTCCGCCTCGTTCGCCAACCACACCGTGCTCGTCGAAGGCGAAGCGGACTTCGACGGCGACGGCCTCATCGGCGCTGAGGAAAACGCCGACGGCGATCAGGTGTTCGGCACCATCGGTGCTGCCGTCGCCGGCGTCAGCGACAACGGTCGTGTGATGATCGTGACGTCCGGTCGCTTCCTCGAGTCCGTGCGTCTCGAAGGCGTCGGGGTCACCGTGCTCGAAGCCGCACCCGGCGTCGACGCGATCATCGAAGCCTTCCAGGGCGGCGGCGACAAGGGCGCGAACGACATGCGTCAGCAGGCTCCGGGCATCGTCGTTCACACGGACGGAAGCTTCCCGATCGAGATCCGCAACATCGTCAGCCGAAACTGGACCGACGGGATCTCGATTCGCGGCAGCAGCCGAGTGACCATCGACAACGTCCGCCTCGACAGCAACGTCAACTACGGCATCCACGTCGAAGGGGACTCGAAGGTCGTCGTGACGAACTCGCAGGTCAACGGCAGCGGCTACCGCCGGTCCGGCTCGCTCGGTCTGACGCCCGGCGGCGACATCGCCCCGCACCCCGGTGCCGGCATCGCCTTCAAGGACGGCTCGTCCGGCCTGGTGTCGTTCACCACCGTCGCACACAGCTTCGGCACGGGTGTGATGAGCAATGGCAAGGTCCGCCTGCTCGCCAACACGGTGTTCGACAACAGCCCGAACTACGACGGCTTCTGGTAGCGCAGGAAAACGATCGAGCCGGTCGGACGATGGCGTCCGCCCGGCGCGGTTTCTCACGATGACGGAGCGCGGGACGGCATGAACCGAAAGATGGGGCTGTTGGTGGTGGCCGTATCGACGCTTTCCGTCTGGCTGTTTGCCACGAGTGGTTGCAGCGGTGGCGGCAGTGACTCATCGCCCTCCCCGGAGGTTGGCGAGTCCGCGCCGGACGCTGTCGACACCGTCGACGCCGACGGTGTCGCTTCGACGACCGACACGGTGACACGCGCGCCGGACGACGGAACCGTGCCAGGCTCGCCCTTCGGGGCACCGGGATCGGACGGACCGACAGCCGCGCCGACACCGCCCGTTGCGGCGCCGTCGGACGACGACTCGAGTCCACCGGCCGCCCCCTCGGCCAGCGACGATGGTCCGGCGCTGCAGCGTCCGATCGGGGATGGCACCGACACCACGGCCATCGCCGGTCTGTGGGACTACACCCGAGACACCGGCAGCGGTATCGATATCGTGTTGTTCGCCATCGACGCGATGGGCGGGCTGACCGAGTATGACTTTCAGAACGACGCGGCCGGCAACGGCGCCGACTGTCATCTCGTCCAGACGTTCGCGATCGCGTCCAGCGGCAATGATCGATACGACATTCAGGACGCAAGCACATTGCCCGGTGCCGACAGCATCGATGACGTGCTCATCACGGCGGACGATGCGTCGATCACGTTCCGTTACCTCGGCGTGGCATCCGACCCGCAGTTCGGCGGCAGCCAGAGCGGAGTCTCCGCGACCTTGCCCGCGGCGACGGCAGCTATCGACAGCCTGATCGTCTGCGAGCGCTGAGAGCACGCAGCGCGCGCCAAGAACCCGGCGTGACATCTGCAGCGATTGCAAATCATTGTCAGATGGCCGCGCGCGCGCGCCGATCCTCGGTAGCAACTGCGAGAATATGGGTTCCCTTCATCAGCCACACAGGCAGACACACATGACCCGAAGCTTCGCGTTGGTTATCGGCTTGACCACGATGTTCGCCACCGGCACGGTCTCGGCGCAGGACGCGACGCCGGAAGAAGAGTCCGCTACGAGCAAGCTGCTGTCGGTAGGAACCGGCGCTCTGTCGGGCTGGACCGGCACCGCCGGACTCGGCGCCTCCTTCACGTCCGGCAACGCGGAATCGAGCAACGTGAACGGCTCGATCCGGTTGATCAAGAGCTTCGACAAGTGGGATCACGTGCTCACCGCTTCCGTCTTCAAGGGCACCTCGACCGTGCTGGTCACCCAGCGAAACGAGGAAGGTGTCATCCAGCGTGACGATGCAGGCTTTCCGATCCGGGACATCGTCGAGGGCGACAACTCCGACCGACTCGCGATCGGCTACCAGCCCAAGTACTACGTCAACGATCGACTCTACGTCTTCGGCATTCTCGACTACGAGACGGACAAGCCCGGCAACATCGATTCGTCCTCGCGTCAGCTCATCGGTCTCGGCTACAGCTTCTACCGCGACGAGTCGGGCTACCTCTCCGGCGAATTCGGTGTCGGTAACAAGTCGCTGAATCCGGTCATCGGTGACGACCTCGACGGTGCCATCGGTTATGTCGGCGTCAACTACCTCAATCGCATCACCGACACGGTGACGCTGAACGCGGATCTTCGCAGCGACTTCGGCAGCGACAACACCTTCCTCGAGATCGGTCTCGGCGCGGCGTTCAAGCTCTCCGATCGCTTCTCGCTGAAGGTATCGCACTTCTCGCGCAGCAATACCGACCTCAAGGATCCGAGCAATCCGATCGGCTCCAGCACCGACAGCATCACGACGCTCAACCTGGTCATCGACATCTGATCCGGTCTCGTCGCCCGGGGTAGCGCCGCCGTCGATCGGGCGGTGGCGCCGCGCCGGTCTTCGACCTCGGGGAGGGAGCACCGGGGACGCCGCTTCAGGGGCGTCACGTCGAGAGAACCCTCGGGCGGCGAGAGTCCCGACAGGTGTCGCGGCAGTGAAGCGGGGGTCAGTCCGATCCGGACCTTTCCGGTTCCGTCGCGCAGCGATGCGGTTCCTTCGGCAACCTGACATCGATTCGCGTGGGCTTCGAGAGTCCGCCGACCGAAACCGAACCTCCCAGCCGGTCGACGTGCTTGAGCACGATGTGCAGACCGAGTCCGTGACCGGGGTGAGCGCTGGAACCGCGGGTAAACATGTCGAATGCCCGCTCGGCCGTCAGTCTGTCCATGCCGATGCCGTTGTCCGTGACGGACATCAGCCAATCATCCCCGTCGTCCTCCACCGAGACGTGGATGTAGGGCGCGATCTCTTCCGGATCCTGAAACTTGCGCGCGTTCGAGATCAGATTCGCGAGGATCTGACGAAGGCGTACCCGATCGATCATCAGGTTCGGTGAATCGAAGCTCAGCGTCACGCTGATCTCGAGTTCACGGGTGTGGAGACCGATGCTCGCGACGATCTCGTCGACGAGGTCGCGCAGATCGACCGCTTCCGGCTGCTGCATCTCGCCGCTCACGCGCGCCAGCGACATCAGGTCGGCGATCAGACGTTGCAATCGTGTCAGCTGTGCCTCGGTCTCCTCCAGCAACTCCGGCAAGTCCTCGAGCGCACCGGACCGGAGGTCGTCCTCGATGAGGCCCAGCAGACCGCGGGCGGAGGCGATGGGCGCGCTGAGATCGTGAGAGACGTGGTATCTGAACTGCACGATCTCGTCGTGTGCGGCCTGGAGTCGTTCCGACAGGGTGCGCTCCGCGGTGATCTCGCGAAGCGCCACGACGACCTCGTCGGCAGCGAACGTGGCGTCGCGGCAGAGTCCACCGTCGAGCTCGAAGTCGCGCTCGCCGGCTGCCGTCCGGAACGTCACGACCGAACGCGGTGACGCCTGACCGGTTAGCAGTGCCGAGCAGACGTCGACCAGTATCGGCAAGGCTTCCGCGATCGCGTCGACGGCCGCTCCATCGACGCCGCTGCGTGCCACGTCGGCCGACGTGTCGAGCAGTTCACTCAGCAGCGGGTTCCAGCGCGTCGGACGCCCGGCCGAATCGCAGAGGAGCAGCGGGAAGGGCATGGCGTCGAGCAGCGTCGCTGTCCGTTGGCGATCGCCGCCGTCGGGTTCCGGCGCCTGGAGGAGCGTTTTCACGACGAGCGCGCTCATGCCGCATCCTGCCGTCGCCGGCCCTCCAGGATGCCTTCTCCCAGTGTGAGGAAGGCGTCTTCGACCCGTTCGCCGCTCCGGGCGCTCGTCTCGATGACGGCCAGTGCGCCGTCGGCCAGTGACTCGAGCTCGGGCGAGTAGACGGCCGGCAGATCGGACTTGTTCAGCAGGAGGATGAACGGCACCGGCGCGATGTCGTCGGCGATCCGCGAGCGGAGGCGACTGGCGACGGTGACCGTCTCCGGTCGAGTCGTGTCGATGACCATGAAGTACCCCGCCATTCCCCGGAGATAGGAGGGCAGCACCTTCCCGTAGCGTTCCTCGCCCTGCACATCCCACACGATCAGCTGGATCGACTCGTCGGCGATCGTGAGCGATCGCTTGTCGATCTTCACGCCGATGGTGGAGTGGTAGTTCTCTGCGAATCGGCCATGCACGAAACGCTGGACGAGGCTCGTCTTTCCCACCTCGGGTGCGCCCAGCAGGCAGATCTTGAATTGCCTCATCATGAAGCCCCGTCGGTGATCGAACCGGACGCGACGTCCGGCGGAAGAAACTCGATGCGCTCGATACCCGGAATCATCGACAGTCGCGCGCGAAGCGGCCCGCGGCGTTGCGTGGCCACGGTGTCCGGCAGCGTCAGGACATTGCCGGCGAGCGTCGCACCGCGATCTTCGCCGGGCTCGACGGCCGCCCTGACGCGGCGCAGGATCAAGGTCGGCTCGAGGGAAAGGTACGGGACCCAGTTCGCGCGAAGGTCGAACCCGTCGTGGGCGGGCGCGGCCAGCCACGCGTCAGGCGACTCGGCCAGCGGGTCGCGCAACGCGGTCAGGCTCGAACCCGCTCCCGTTCGCGTCGAATCGACCACGACGATACCGGGCGTCGCATCGAGTCCGTCCAGCAAGCGTTGCCAGCGGCGCTCGTCACCCAGTGCGCTGGCGTACCAGATCGTCGTCGCCACGCCGGCAAGCAATGCGCCGGCGCCGATACGACGGCGTCTGGCGCTTGACGGATGTGAGTCACCTCCGAGTGCGCCGATGGAGGATGCCAGCTCGGGGCCGATGGACTCGAACGCCGCGATATCGCCGTCGAAGCGATCGAGCGCGTCCGCATGCTCGAGGTGGATGCGCCGCAGCGTTTCCGCGCAGGCTTCGCGGAGGGCGTCCGGCGGAAAGCCGCGAACGACGACCGCGAGCACGGCCTGCGGCCCCCACTCGACCCAGACCGTGATGTCGCCGACCGTCAGGGTCTGCATGCCGTCGAAGTCGGGTGCCGAAAAGGCTTCCTGAACGAAGCTGCGTATGGCCTCGAGCATTCCGGACACGACGTCGGCATCGTTCGCCTGGCTCGAGTTCATCGCGGAGTGGGCGAGCACGAGGCTGGTCTCGCGGTGGATGAGGAAGAGCTGCTCGACGCGATACGGCTGTCCGGCACCCGACGCTTCCGGCTGGAAGAGGCTGGCGACGAGCTTGCGGACGGCCGGACCGAGTACCGGATACAGCGCGTCGGCCATCACGTCCGGATTGTCGCGGATGGAGCGCCGCAAGCCGTGCTCGACCTCCGGGCGCAGCGCTTCGGAGAGTTCTTCGCCCCGCTCGGCCGTGAGCCGTACGGCGTCGACCAGCACTTCGCTGTGGTCTTCCGCGCGTCGCACGACGTCGCGCCGTTCGTGGTCGTGCTCGCCCAGGCGACGTTCGATCTGGTCGAGACGACGTCGCTCGGCGCCGAGCAGCAGATCCAGAAGTACCCGGGCATCGTGCGGCGCCGCCTCGGGCTCGCCGGCAGGCGTCGCGCAGGGTGCGGCGTTCGACACCGCCGTTCCGTTCGATGCCATCCGTCATCCTCCGTGTATCAGGACAGGTAGCGCCGCCGGAGCGATTGCCGTGCCAGGCCGGACGGTTCGCCAGCGCGCCGATGGTGTGGCCGGCCCTTTCACGAGGACCTGCCCGAGGGCGCTAGCGACCGGTCCACGGCGCAACTGAAGGGCGGCGGTCGCGTGGTGCGAAGCGCGAGGGACATCCTCTCGCGAGCCCGCCCGGGCCGGCTCGGTCAGGCCTCCGCAGGAAGACGAGCAGCACGCGTCAGAGGATCGCCACGACGATCAGCGCCGGACGCCGCACCGCGACCGCCCCGAGTGCGACGATGTGCAGCCGGCTCGGCGCGAGCCGGGCAAGGTAGGGGGCGGACTTCCCGACGAGCCAGTTCCGTGCGACACACGCGGACAGGATCGGCGCGATCTGCCGTTTCGGCCGATGCCTTGCGGGACGTCCGGCCGGGACGGCAGCTGCCGGCGCGATCGCGGTGCGCATCCTGTCCGGATCGGTACATCGATGCCATCGCGGACGTCCGACCCGCGGTAGATTGGCGGGGTTCGCGAAACCGGGAGTTCACCGTGTACGTCACCTTCGAAGACATTTGCACGTTCGACGTCGTCGGGCGCCGCGCCGGCGAGTCGGGCGATGCGGCCGCCGAACCACTCGGCAAGCTCGCCGATGTGTACATCGACACGCGCGACTGGCGCATCTCCTGGCTCGTGCTCGAGAGCGGCGGTCTGCTCGGCTCCAACCGGGTGCTGATCGGCAGCGAGCGGCGCATCGCATTCGACACCGCCGCCCGCCGCATCGTCACCGACCTGACCGACTACGACGTGGAGACCGCGCGCGGCGCGGACGAGCTTCGAACGGTGTCCGACCAGCGTGAGGCGGATGCCGCGATCGGTGGCTCGGGAGCCGGCTCGGGTGGGCTGCCGCTCGGGCCTGGCGGGGATGGCCTCGACGCAGCGGGCGCCGGCGGTGCGGCACTCGCTCCGGATGCCGGTGGCCTGCCACCGTCCGAGGAGGAGCGGCACATGCGGAGTGCGAGCGAGCTGGTCGGCTATGCCGTCGCCGGACGCGACGAGGAGGTCGGGACGGTTCGGGACCTGCTGATCGATACGGACTTGCCGGAGATCGCATGGCTGTCGGTCGATGTCGGGAGCTGGCTCGAGCAGCGCGAGGTGGTGATTCGGCCGTCGTGGACGACGGCACTGTCGTGGTCCGAGCAGCGTCTGTCGGTCGATCTCTCGCGCGAGCAGGTGCGGGGGGCGCCGCCGCTGACTGCATTGCGCGGACTCGATCGCGCCTATGCCTCGGCCCTCGCGCGGTTCTATCGTCTTCCCGGACTCTGAGCGGCGACCCGCGACCTCACCGCTTCCCGATCAACGGCTCCGTCCCGGCAACCAGCCGCGCCACGTTCGCGCGGTGCGTGTAGAAGAGGAACGCCGCGATGCCGACGAACAACACCGCGAAGACCCGTTGGCCCTCGATCATCAGGAAGGCCGGCACCAGCACGAAGGTCACGAGCGCGGCCAGCGATGAGCGGCGCAGCGTGAGGCTGACGGCCAGCCAGGTGACGAGCGCCAGCGCACCGACCGTGCCGCTTGCGCCGATCAGTGCACCGAGCGCGGTCGCCACGCCCTTGCCGCCGCGGAATTCGAAGAACACCGGGTAGAGATGCCCGAGGAAGGCCGCCAGCGCCACGAGTGCGACGCTCGGCGCGTCGTCGAACACGAGTCTCGCGATCACCACGGGCAACAGCCCCTTCACCGCGTCGCCGAGCAGTGTCAGGGCGGCGGGCACCTTGCCGCCGAGGCGAAGCACGTTCGTCGCGCCGGGATTCTTCGAGCCTTCCGTGCGCGGGTCGGGCAGGCCGGACAGGCGGCAGACGATCACGGCCGTCGACAGCGAACCGACGAGGTAGGCGATGGCGGCGGCGACGGCCGCGGGCAGAAGCAGGGAGCTGTCGAACACGGCGATGGCGTCCTCCGAGACGGACGCACAATATAGAGTGTCGCCGATGAGCACGCTGATCCAACCTGCACCGATGTCGGTCGTCGCCCGGGCGTTTCGCCGGGCGAACGCGACCTTCGACGCCCACGCCGGCGTGTTCGAAAGCATCGGGGGGCGGTTGCGCGACCGACTCGATCTGCTCGCGATCGAACCGGCCCGCGTACTCGATCTGGGCTGCCGAAACGGCTATCAGCTCGATGCCCTGGTCGCCCGCTATCCGGAGGCCGAGGTCGTCGGATGCGATCCGGCGCCATCGCCTGCCGCCGTCGCGGACACCCCGTCCGCGCTGCCGGCCTGGCTGCGGCGTCTGACGAGGTCGGATCGCCCGGCCGCGCCGGCCCGCGCGGCCGCCGATCCTCACCGACTGCCGTTCGCGGACGGCGCGTTCGATCTCGTGGTCTCGAACCTGCTGCTGCCGTGGTGCCACGCCCCGCATGCCGTGTTCGGCGAGGTGGCGCGGGTGCTGGGCCCGGGCGGCGCCTTCCTGTTCACGAGCACGGGGCCGGACACCCTGCGGGAGTACCGCGCCGTCTGGGCGGGGATCGACGCTCACCTGCATGGATTCGGACTGATCGACATGCACGACCTCGGGGACGCGATGAACGGGGCGGGTTTCGACGCGCCGGTGCTCGACCGGGACGAGATCCGGGTCGACTATCCGTCGATCGATGCGCTCCAGGACGAGCTGTATCGGGTCGGGGCCGCCAACGTCGCCGTCGGGCGCCGTGCTGGTCTGATGGCCTCGTCCGTGCGTAATGCTCTTCGTGTCGGGGTGGGCGATGCCGATCGCTTCCCGGTCACGCTCGAGCTGGTGCAGGGGCACGGCTGGAAGGGTGAGCTGGCGGCCGGGCGACGCGGTCCGGACGGTGAGCAGTACGTCTCGCTGGACTCGCTGCGGGGGTCGCTGGGCCGGTTGGACGATCCCTAGCCTCGGCCAGGGATGGGGACGGGCAGACGACGGGCGTCGACCCGGGCGGGCCGGGACAGGACTGGACGCCGGCGCGTCGCCGGACGCGGGAGCTTTCATGCAGGCTCCCGGGGCACAGGCCTTCGTCCCGAAGCGTCACTATCGTGACGCCCGAGCGCCCGCCGGGAGATGCCGGCGACGTGAACGGACCGCTATAATGCCGTGCTGCCTCTTTCGACGGTGTGGGCGAGGCACCGGGTGGAGATGGATGCGACGTGACATGCAACGATGATCGAGGTCGAGGACAGCTCCGGAGAACGCACGCGCTTCGTCGTGCAGGGCAACCAGTCGATGAGCTGGCGTGCGAACCTGTGGCTGGCCGCGAGCCTCGGTGTCATCTGCATGGGCATCGCCGTCGCGCTCGCCACGTTCGGGCTCTGGCTGGTCATCCCGTTCGCCGGCGCCGAAGTGATTCTGATCGTCACCTGCCTCTATCTGACCCTGAAGCGGCTCTCCCACAAGGAGGTCATCACGGTCGAGGACGAGGCGATCCGTCTGGAGTGGGGCTACACTCGCCCCGAACGCGTTGTCGATCTGCCCCGGCAGTGGGCGAGGCTGCGCTTTCACAGCCCCGAAAGCGCGTTCCACACGGGTGATCTGAGTGTGGCGGCGCACGGCCGCAGCTACGCGCTCGGATGCTGCCTGAACAAGGAAGAGAAGAAGTCGCTGCATGCCGGCCTGGCCGCTGCCTTGCAGCGCCGGTACGTCGCGCTGAAGGGCGTGAACGAATCGAACCCGAACACTGACCGAGTTCCGGAGTGAGGACCGAATGAGATCGAGCCCGAAGTCGAGCGCGAGGCGCGCCTTGCCCGTCCTGCTGCCGGCCCTGCTGCTGGGCCTGCTGGCGAGTTTCGCGGGCGGTGCCTGGGCCGACTGGGGCGCGCTCAACATGCCCGACGGCGTGACACCGATCAGCGCCGAGGTCAAGGATCTCCACATGCTGATCTTCTACATCTGCTGCGCCATCGGCGCCGTGGTGTTCGGGGTCATGATCGTCTCGATGTTCCTGCACCGGAAGTCGCGCGGGGCGAAGGCCTCCGACTTCCACGAGAGCACCACGGTCGAGATCGTGTGGACGGTCGTGCCGCTGGTCATCCTGATCGCGATGGCCATTCCGGCGGCGCGCGTGCTGATCAAGATGGAGGACTTCTCGGACTCCGAGATGTCCATCAAGGTCACCGGCTACCAGTGGCGCTGGCAGTACGAATACCTCGACGAGGACATCGCCTTCTACAGCGCGCTCGACGCCGAGCAGAACGCCGCCCGTCAGCAGAACGCGGACATCGATCTGGATCAGTTCGGCGAGACCTACCTGCGTGACGTCGACAACGAGCTCGTGGTACCGACCGGCAAGAAGATCCGGTTCCTGCACACCTCGGCGGACGTCATCCACTCCTGGTGGGTCCCTGATTTCGCGATCAAGAAGGACGCGATCCCGGGCTTCATCAACGAGAACTGGGCGACGATCGAGGAGCCCGGCATCTACCGCGGCAAGTGTGCCGAGCTCTGCGGACGTGACCACGGCTTCATGCCGATCGTCGTGCGCGCCGTTTCCCCGGAGGAATTCGACACCTGGGTCGAGGAGAAGAAGACCGAGATCGCGGCGGCGGACACCGACGTCTCGCGTCCGCACTCGACCGAGGAACTGGTCGCGCTGGGCGAGACCATACACGGGCAGAGTTGTGCGGGTTGCCATCAGAAGGAAGGGCAGGGCATTCCGGGAATGTTCCCCGCCATCGCCGGCAGCGACGTCGCGACGGGTGACGCCGCGGCGCACCTGGCAACGGTCATGGACGGTATCGAAGGCTCGACCATGGCGGCCTTCCGGGATGCGTTGAGCGATACCGAGCTCGCCGCGGTCGTCACCTATCAGAGAAACGCGTTCGGCAACGCGACCGGCGACACGGTGCAACCGATCGCGGTGCGCGAGGCGCGTGCAGGCGACAAGGCGGAGCCCGTCCGTCAGAGCCTGCTCGCCGTTCCCGAATCGAACATCGATGTCACCGGAGTCAACTGAGCATGGGTAACCACGAGGATGTCGTGCACCACTCGAACGCGAAATCCGCGGACGAGCACCATCACGACCACCACGAGCACGGGCCCGCGCCGGGCCTGATGCGTTGGGTCACCACGACCAACCACAAGGACATCGGCACGCTCTATCTCTGGTTCTCGCTGGTGATGTTCTTCATCGGCGGGGCGATGGCACTGATCATCCGCGCCGAGCTCTTCCAGCCCGGCATCCAGATCGTCGACCCGATGTTCTTCAACTCGATGACGACGATGCATGCCCTCGTCATGATCTTCGGCGTGGTCATGCCGGCCTTCGTGGGTCTGGCGAACTGGATGATCCCGATGATGATCGGCGCGCCGGACATGGCGCTGCCGCGTCTGAACAACTGGTCGTTCTGGATCATGCCGTTCGCGTTCGCGATCCTGCTCTCGACGCTCTTCATGGACTCGGGTGGTCCGGCTGGCGGCTGGACACTCTACCCGCCGCTCGTCCTGCAGATGGGAGACAGCTTCGCGTACGTGATCTTCGCGATCCACTTCCTCGGCATCAGCTCGGTCATGGGCTCGATCAACATCGTGGCCACCATCTTCAACATGCGCGCGCCGGGCATGACGTTCATGAGGATGCCGATGTTCGTCTGGACCTGGCTGATCACCGCCTACCTGCTGATCGCGACCATCCCGGTGCTTGCCGGTGCCGTCACGATGCTCCTGACCGATCGCTTCTTCGGCACGAGTTTCTTCAGCGCCGCAGGCGGTGGTGATCCGGTGATGTTCCAGCACATCTTCTGGTTCTTCGGTCACCCCGAGGTCTACATCCTCATCCTGCCGGCGTTCGGCATCGTCAGTTCGATCATCCCGACGTTCGCCCGGAAGCCGCTCTTCGGCTACGACTCGATGGTCTACGCGACTGCCTCGATCGCCTTCCTGTCGTTCATCGTCTGGGCGCACCACATGTTCACCACCGGCATGCCGCTGGCGGGCGAGCTCTTCTTCATGTTCTCGACGATGATGATCTCGGTGCCGACGGGCGTGAAGGTCTTCAACTGGGTGGCCACGATGTGGCGTGGCTCGATGACCTTCGAGACACCGATGCTGTTCGCCATCGGTTTCGTGATCATGTTCACGATCGGCGGACTGTCCGGCCTGATGCTCGCGATGACCCCGGCCGACATCCAGTATCACGACACCTACTTCGTCGTGGCGCATTTCCACTACGTGCTGGTGCCCGGCGCGATCTACTCGATCATGGCCGCGGTCTACTACTGGCTGCCGAAGTGGACCGGGAACATGTACGACGAGAAGCTCGGCAAGCAGCACTTCTGGATCTCGACGGTCTTCGTCAACGTGCTGTTCTTCCCGATGCACTTCGTCGGTCTGGCCGGCATGAATCGCCGCATTCCGGACTACAGCCTGCAGTTCGCGGACTGGAACATGGTCGCCTCGATCGGCGCCTTCGGGTTCGGCTTCAGTCAGTTGATGTTCGTCTGGATCATCGTCAAGTGCGTGCGCGGCGGCGAGAAGGCGACCGACGAGGTCTGGGAGGGGGCGCGTGGTCTCGAGTGGACGGTGCCGTCGCCGGCGCCTTACCACACCTTCGAGACGGCGCCCGAGCTGAACGCTGCCAGCGTCACGCGCTGAGCACGGGTCGAGGAGGGGGCGCGGGATGACGAGCGAGGTTCACGGCGATCTCGAGCGGCCGACCGACGGCGAGTCGGCGGCGCTCGCCTCCGTGTCCTCGCCCGCCGTGGGCGCGGCCTCGGCGATCGTCGAACCGATCGATGATCCTGCGTTCGGCGCTGGTACCGGTAGCGCGCCGACCGGTGCGACGGAGCAGCGCAGCTTCCTTCGACGCCACCGTCTGCCGCTCGCGCTGGGCGCCATCGCGATCTGCCTGTACGCAGGCAGCATCGTCTACATCCTGTTCGGACGAGGGCAGCTGGCATGAGTCAGGAGACGAAGGGGCCTCGGCACGGTCTGGTCGCGGGCAAGATGGTGCTGCTCGCGGCGGGCATGTTCGGCTTCGGCTACCTGATGGTGCCGATCTACGACATCGTGTGCGACCTGACCGGGCTGAACGGCAAGACGGGCCGGGTGTCCACGGCCGAGGCGGAGGCGCGGGCCGGTGACGCGACACCGGTCGAGCGGGAGATCACCGTCGAGTTCGTCGCCAACGTCAATGGGGGAGGTTCCTGGACCTTCCGCCCGAACGAGCAGACCATGAAGGTACGCCCGGGCGAGCTTTATCATGCGACCTACTACGCCGAGAACCTGCGCGACGAACCGCGCATCGGTCAGGCCACGCCGAGTGTGTCGCCGTTCGCGGCTGCGCGGTATTTCAACAAGACCGAGTGCTTCTGCTTCACCCGGCAGGATTTCGAGCCGGGCGGTTCGCGCGACATGCCGCTGACCTTCGTCATCGATCCGGACATTCCGATCAACGTCGATCGAGTGACCCTGTCCTACACCTTCTTCGACTCGCCCGACCAGAGCTGAGAGCGCCCCGACTATGAGCACGACCGCAGATTCAGTGGCAGGCGCCGTCGCCCCGGACGCACCGGACGGCAAGAGCGGATCGCCGGGCATGGACAAGACGATGGCGTACTACATACCGCATGCGGCGCGGTGGCCCATTGTCGGTTCCGTGGGTCTGTTCATCTGGTTCTACGGCTTCGCGACGTGGCTGAACGGCGCTGCGTTCGGGCGCGAGATCTTCATCGTCGGCACCGTGATCGTCGTCGTGATGATGTTCGGGTGGTTCGGCACGGTCATCAAGGAGAGCGAGTCGGGCACGTACAGCTCGCAGGTCGACGACTCGTTCCGCATGTGCATGATGTGGTTCATCTTCTCCGAGGTCATGTTCTTCGCCGCGTTCTTCGGCGCGCTGTTCTACGCGCGCATCTTCTCCGGCCCCTGGCTCGGCGGTGCGGGTGGCGGCGGTGCCGAGATGACCAACGTGGTGCTCTACCCCGGGCACGATTACGTGTGGCCGAGTGCCGGTCCCGCGGGGCTCGGCGGCGACTTCCAGCAGATGGGCTGGTTCGGTCTGCCGCTCATCAACACGCTGTTGCTGCTCACCAGCGGCCTGACCTGCACCCTGGCCCACCACGCCATTCGTCACGGCAATCGCCAGAAGATGGTGATGTGGCTGGCGGCGACCGTGACCCTCGGCTTCGTCTTCGTCGGTCTGCAGGCGCTGGAGTACTACGAGGCCTATGCCCACCTGAACCTGAAGATGACCAGCGGCATCTACGGCTCCACCTTCTTCATGCTGACGGGCTTCCACGGCTTCCACGTGACCATGGGCGCGATCATGCTGCTGGTCGTCATGCTCCGCGGCATGAAGAGTCACTTCTCGGCGGACAACCACTTCGCCTTCGAGGCCGCAGCCTGGTACTGGCACTTCGTCGACGTGGTCTGGCTCGGTCTGTTCATCTTCGTCTACCTGCTCTGACGCGACCCCGGTCGGTCGGTCTGCCCTGACCACTGGACGCGTGAGAAGCTGCCAGACCGAGAGCCAGACCGAGAGCCAGACCGAGAGCCAGACCGAGAGCCAGACCGAGAGCCAGACTGAAAGCGAGACTGCTTGCGAGCCCGATCGAGGGACCGATCTCGAGACTGGTTGCGAGCTGGCCTGCGGGAACGCGACACCGCCGAAATGCACGACGTGAGCGATCGTCCGGCCGAGTCGGGTTGCCTGGCGACCTCCGACGTCCTCGCGGGAACCGTCGGAGCGGCCTGCGGGTTCACCGGGCGAGGGGCGTCTGCCGCGTTCGTTCCGCCGCGTCGAGACGATCGGCGCACGGCCGGAACGGTTCGGGTCCAGCGCCCGACCGATCAGTCGTTCGGCGTGGCCAGTCGACGACCGCCGCCGACCACCGGCTCGCTTTCCGCCGCCGCATCTTCGGTGCCGGAGCGCTCGCTCCACTCGGCGGCGCGTTCGGACAGGGGGCTGGGGTTCAATTCGATCACGCCGGTCGCGCCGGCGATCATGACCACGGCGATCGCGAGGATCGACAGCCCGATGCGCAGCGTCAGCGCGTTGACCGTACGGTTGGTCTGTCCCTTGTCCTTGACGAGAAAGAACAGCCCGGAAAACAAGCTGACCACGACGAAGCCGAGGAGCAGGAGAACGATGACTTTGACGAGGATCATCGAACAAGCGTATCACCCGTGCGGATAGGCACCCGACACTTCGCGCCGCGTTGGTGGGCGGTACTGCTGTACCTCTCGATCGCCCTCGCGATGCTTTCGCTCGGTCGCTGGCAACTGCAACGGGCGGACGAGAAGATCGCGCTGCTCGACAGTGCGGCACATGCGCGGAGCGTGGCGCCGGTCGCCGTCGAGCGGGTCGACGATATCGACGAGGCTGCCGTGGGGCACCGACGCGTCATCGTGCGCGGTGAGTGGGACGGCGAGCGTCAGCTGCTCTGGGACAACCGCGCGCACGCCGGACGAGCGGGCTACGAGGCGATCGTGCCGGTCCGGCTCGTCGACGGACGGCTCGTCCTCGTGAACCGCGGCTGGATCGCGCCGGGACCGACGCGCCAGATCCTGCCGGACATCTCCCTCGAGACGTCGAGCATGTCGTCCGGCGAAGGATCGGTAAGGCGGGCGATCACTCTCGTCGGTCTGCTGTCCCGGCCCTCCAGGGGATTCTCCGACGGGCCCGCATTGGCAGCCGACGGCCCCTGGCCGCGGGTGCTGCAATACTTCGACTACCCGGCCATCGAGGCGGCGCTCGGTGAGCCGATCGTCCCGGCGGTCGTACAAGCACGGATCGCCGACGATACCGGCGTGTTCGCGACGACCGACGGCTCGGAAGGCGTGGCGGCCGGCTCGTCGGGCGTCGCGCTGGACCGCGCGGACGAGGCGCTGCAAGCGCTGCTGCTGACGCCGAACTGGCGTCCCGCGGCCTCCGGCCCCGAAAAGCATTACGGTTACGCCTTCCAGTGGTTCGCCATGGCGGCCGCTCTGACGGTGATCTTCGTCGTCGTCAACCTGTCACGGAAAGAGCCCTGATGAGTCAGACCCGCACCCCGCCGTCCAGTGCCGAGAGCGCAGCCGGCGCACGACGCACCGTCGTGGCCGACGTGCGCGCCTCGGCCGAGGAGATCCCGATCGATGCGGCGAAGCGGCGTCGTTCGCGAATGCTGCTGCTGGCGGTCGTCGCCTGCTTCGGCATACCGTTGCTGCTCGCCTTCATCTGGCTACGGGTCGTGCAATCGGGCGGCGCGGGCGAGCTCGGTGACACGTCGCGTGGCGAGCTGATCCGCCCGGCCGTCCCGATCGAGACCTTTGCATTGGCCGATGTCGACGGCGGGGCGATCGATCCCGAGATCTTTCGCGGCATCTGGACGATGCTGTACGTGCCGGCGGGCGAGTGCGACGACGCGTGCGAGAAGAACCTGTATCACATGCGTCAGGTGCGGCTCGCGCTCAACCACCGCATGAAGCGCGTGCAACGACTGGTCGTGCCGGCCGGGGCGGAGACACTGCCCACGGCGCTGCTGGCCGAGCACCCGGGACTGATCCTCGCCGACGGTGTCGAGGAGGAGCGCGTGGGCTTCGCCGCTCAAATCCGCGCGGCGCAGGCGGACATGTCGCCCGTGCAGGACGCCATCTTCCTCGTCGATCCCTTCGGCAACCTGATGATGCGCTTTGCCCCCGAGCTGCCTCCGCAGGACATGCTGAAGGACATCAAGCACCTGTTGAAAAAGTCGAAGATCGGTTAGGCTCGCGCCCGACATTCGGGCCCGCCGGAACCGCGCTCACGCCCATGAAAAGCCCCTCCATCGCCAATCCCGTGCCGGGTCTCACGACCCACTGGCGCGACTACCTCGAGATCACCAAGCCCAAGGTGGTGCTGCTCCTGGTATTCACGGCGCTCGCCGGCATGGTGCTCGCGGTGCCGCTGTGGCTACCGCTGCAAGAGACGGTGTTCGGGCTGGTCGGCATCGGCATGGCGGCGAGTTCGGCCGCGGCGATCAATCACGTGATCGACCAGCGGGCCGACGCGATCATGAAGCGCACGGAAAACCGGCCGATCCCCCAGGGTTCGCTGACCACGGCGCAGTGCCTTGCCTTCGCCGGCCTGCTCGGTCTGGTGTCGATGGTCCTGCTGATCGTGCTGGTGAACCCGCTGACCGCCGTGCTCACGTTCCTGTCGCTGATCGGCTACGCGATCGTCTACACCGTCTGGCTGAAGCGCGCGACGCCGCAGAACATCGTCATCGGCGGGGCGGCCGGCGCCATGCCGCCGGTGCTCGGCTGGGCGGCCGTCACGAACGAGGTCACCGCCGGCGCGCTGCTGCTCTTCCTCATCGTGTTCGTCTGGACGCCCCCGCACTTCTGGGCGCTGGCCATCCACCGCCGGGACGACTACGCCAAGGTGGACATCCCGATGCTGCCGGTCACGCACGGCATTCCGTTCACCCGTGTGCAGATCATGCTGTACACGATCCTCCTCGTGATCATCAGCGTCTTCCCCTACCTGATCCGCATGAGCGGGCCGCTCTATCTGGTCGGTGCGCTGGTGCTCGGGGGCATGTTCCTCTGGCACGCCTGGAAGCTGTTCGACGAGACCGCCGAGCGCCAGCCGATCAAGACCTTCGTGTTTTCGATCAACTACCTGATGTGGCTGTTCGGCATCCTCCTCGTCGATCACTGGATCCCGCCGCTCTGGTCGTTCGGGTCGTCGCTGCTCGGCTGACGCTCGTCGGGTAGGGCGCCGCTCCGCATCCGCTCGCGCTCGTCGATGACCGTGCCGTCCCACAGCGGCGTTCCCGATCGGTAGGCCGCCCGACCGATCAGGTGAGCTCCGACCGGCGCGGTCAGTAGCAGGAACAGCACGATCAGCAGCGCCTTCGCGACCGCCAGCGGACCGTCGAAGTGAAACGCCGTGCCGAGCACGATCAGCCCGACGCCGAGGGTGCCCGCCTTGGTCGAGGCGTGCATCCGTACCAGCACGTCCGGCAGTCGCAGCACGCCGATCCCGGCCACGGCCGAGAACAGCCCGCCCAGCACGATCAGGATCCCGATGACCGGCTCGTTCATGCGTCGCTCCTGTCGTTGGCGTCGTCGGGGGGCGTTCGGTCCACCGGATTCGACTCGAGGTAGCGCGCGAACGCGACCGTCGCGAGGAAGCCCACGAGGGCGAGCGTGAGCCCCAGGTCGAGGAAGGCGGCATTGTCGAAGCGCAGCGCCGCCAGCGACGAGATCGCGATGAGCAACACGGTAATCAGGTCCAGCGAGACCACCCGATCGCTTCGACTGGGACCGAGGTAGAGGCGGATGCTGGCGGCGACGAGGCCGATCAGGGTGAGGACCGTGGCGATGTCGAGAGCCGTGCTGTCGGTGAAGGACGCGAAGCTGTCCATCAGCGCAGGGCCTCGATCACGCGGCGTTCCATGCCCTTCTTGATCGTCCGGCGTTCGTCCTCGGGGTCATC